>Ga0308397_1000559_pt1 | contig 25441 bp, 20 predicted proteins | sample Hotspr20SampleT8_FD_202356 | JGI IMG/M metagenome (GOLD analysis project Ga0308397, IMG submission 202356) | Hot spring phototrophic mat microbial communities from Mushroom Spring, Yellowstone National Park, Wyoming, United States - 20051001_T8 ...
GCGATCAAGTGTTTGACTACGTCGAGGACGACAAAGGCTGACCGACTCTCATCGTCCACTGCCAGTTCGTATACGTTGTTCACTGCCTGGGCCAGCACGTCCAGCCCAACCAAGTCGGCCAGCCGAAAGGTGCCGGTCTTCGGGTTGCCGATTAGCGGTCCGGTGAGCGCGTCCACCTCCTCGACGCTGTAGCCGTTCTCTATAGCCGCTTGAATGCGATACTGGATGGCGAACGTGCCGATCCGGTTGGCGATGAAGTTAGGCCGGTCTTTGGCCACCACCACGCCCTTGCCCAGGCGTTGAATGGCAAAGCGACGCACGGTTGCCAGAACGTCCGGGGACGTATCGGCGGTAGGGATGATCTCGAGCAGTTTTAGGTAGCGGGGCGGATTGAAAAAATGCGTTCCCAGGAAGTGGCGCCGGAAGTCCTCGCTCCGCCCCGCAGCAAGTTGGTGGATGGGGATGCCGCTGGTGTTTGAGGAGACAATGCTGCCCGGCCGACGGACGGCATCAATGCGCTCCAGCAGTGCACGCTTGGGCTGGAGCTGCTCGACGATTGCCTCGATGATCCAGTCTGCCTCGCCAACGGCGGCAAAGTCATCATCCAGGTTGCCCAGCGTCACGCGCTGCGCAGCGCTGGGGTGATAGAGCGCTGGCGGGTTGGCCCTGAGTTGGCGCTCCCAAAGCGACCTGACCAGGGTGTTCTTGTCGTCTCCCGACGCAGGCAGGTCCAGCAAGGTGACGGGGAGGCCGACGCTGGCCAGCAGCGCGGCAATGCCGCCGCCCATTGTGCCGGCGCCGATGACAACCGCGCGCTCGAGTTTCTGATTCACGTCCTTAGACAAAGGCTTGCAAACCGGTGATCTCGCGGCCGACGACCAGCGTGTTGATTTCGTTCGTGCCCTCGTAGCTGTATACGGCCTCCATATCGGCGAAGTGGCGCATGACGTGGTGCTCAAGCAGGATGCCGTTGCCCCCTAGGATTTCGCGGGCCTGAGCGACGATCTGCCGAGCTTTGCGGGCGTTGTTCATCTTCGCCAGTGAGGCCATGCCATCCGTAAGCTTGTTGGGAATCTCGCTTAGCCGGCTAAGATGGGCCGTGGTGATCTTCATATACTCTAGCTCCGCGAGCATGTTCACCAGCTTCTCCTGGACCAACTGGAAGCCAGCGATTGGCCGGCCAAACTGGCGGCGCTTTTTGGCATAGTTCAGCGCCAGTTCGAACGCTGCCTGAGCGTGGCCAATCGCAGCCCAGGCGACGCCCAGCCGCGTGGCGCGCAGCACAGCAGCGGTGTCGCGAAAGGAGTTCGCCTTCTCCAGCCGGTTGGCTGCTGGGATGATGCAGTTCTCCAACTTGATGTCGGCATTGGGCATGGCGCGCAGCGCTAGCTTGCCTTTGATCTTCGTCGTATGGAAGCCTGGCGTGTCTTTCTCAACGAGAAAGCCAGCGACTTGGCCGGTTTGGTCGTCCTGCGCCCACACTACCGTGACATCGGCAAACGTTGCCCCGCCGATCCAGCGCTTGGTGCCGTTGAGCACGTAGGTGTCGCCCACGCGCCGCGCAGTGGTTTGGATGTGCGCAGCGTCGCTGCCGATGAAAGGCTCGGTCAACGCGAAAGCACAGAACGCTTCCATGCGGGCGAGCCGGGGCAGCCAGTATTGTTTCTGTGCCTCGCTGCCGCATAGGTAAATGCTCATCATGCCCAGCCCGCTGGTGACGCCGAACAGTGTGCCCACTGACCCATCGCCGCGCGTCAACTCGAACTGGACCAGGCCGGCGAGGAGGGGCGAAAACCCCGGACAGCCGTAACCTTGGATCGAGCCGCCGCAAATGTTGAGGGCAGCCAGTTTATCTAGAAGGAACATCGGGGTCTCATCCCGTTCCCAATAATCAGTGATGATCGGCAACACCTCGGCCTCGACGAAGGCCCGCACGCGATCGCGCACGGCGCGCTCTTCGGGTCGCAACAGCCCATCGAGGTCGAAATAGTTGAAGGCTTCCGTCTGCGCGCCAACAGCCGGCGCGGACCGCGCAGGCGCAGCCGGCTCGGCATTTTGGAGGGTCGTCCCCTGTGCGAAGGGCACTTTGAATTTCACCGTTCTGCCTCCCAGATCAGCGCGCCGTGGGGCAATGTTGCTGGCATGCGTAAACAGAGGGGCTGCTCGTTCCAGCGCGCTGTGCTTACAATCGCCAAAGACAAAGCCATTCTATAACAGCGTGCGCCAGTTGCAACAAGCCCTCTGCGCAGGCAGCGCGCCGCATTCAACGGACAATGCCCGAACTGATTTATCGCTCGGTCACTGAGCTGGCGGCTTTGATCGCTGCTGGCGAAGTATCTGCCTTTCAGGTCGTCCAGGCGCACATTGCACAGATACAGCGGGTGAACCCACGGCTCAACGCGCTGGTCCTGGCGCGTTTCGAGCAGGCCCTGGCCGAGGCGCGCGCCGCAGATGCGCGGCGTGCACGCGGCGAGCCGTTGGGGCCGCTGCACGGCGTGCCAATTACTATCAAAGAATGCTTGGACTTGGTAGGGACGCCCTCGACGTTCGGCATAACCTCGCGCCGCACTGACTATCCAACTGCTGATGACCTCTACGTGCGCTGTCTGCGCGAGGCCGGCGCGATTGTGCTCGGCAAGACCAACGTGCCGCAGGCGCTGATCTATAACGAGAGCAGCAACGCACTCTACGGCCGCACGAACAACCCATGGGATGTTTGCCGCACGCCTGGCGGTAGCAGCGGAGGCGAGGCAGCCATCATTGCCGCTGGTGGATCGCCGCTGGGCCTGGGCACTGACATTGGCGGCAGTGTTCGCTTGCCGGCCAGCTTCTGCGGCATTGCTAGCCTCAAGCCCACCACGTGGCGCACGCACGACTATAGCCGCTTCGCGCCCGGCGTGCCGTTCTCGTTTGGGCCGGTGGCCTCAGTAGTCGGACCAATGGCGCGCGATGTGGGCGACTTAGCGCTAGCGATGCGGTTGATGGGCGCGCTCGCTCATCCGCACATGCCCGATCCGCAGCCGATGGGCGATCCTAGTCAGGTAGATCTGTCACGACTACGGGTGGGTTTCTACACCGACGACGGGATCATGACGCCTTCCCCGGCAATTCTCCGCGCGGTGCGCGAGGCGGCAGCGATCGTGCGCGCTGCGGGCGCGCAGGTTATCCCCTGGCAGCCGCCTGATCTGCGCCGTGCTATGGCGCTCTACGTGCGGCTGCTCACGGCAAACGGCGCGGCTGTGTTCCGCGCAGCTCTGAGTCAGGATCGGCCCGAGCCGCAAATCGCAGCGCTGTATTGGCTAGCTCAGCAATCCAAGCCCGTCGTCCGCCTTTTAGCGCGCGTTTTGCGCTGCTTTGGTCAGCGGCGCTTGGCTTGGCAACTGAGCAATGTGGGCTTCTCTGCCGATGAGGCGCGCTGCTTCGCTGCTGAGGCTGAGACCTATCGGCTCGACTTCCTGGCTGCTATGGACCGCGCTGAAGTTGGGCCACTGGACGTTCTGATCAGCCCAGCTTGCTTCTCGCCGGCTTGGCCGCACGGGGCGAGCCAAGTGCTGATCACAGGCGGCGCGTATAGCGTTGTTTACAACCTGCTGGGCTTCCCCGCCGGCGTCGTGCCTGTGACGCGCGTCCGTCCTGAGGAGGCGCAAGTGAGGCCACTCGCATTGGACGTGGTGGAGGCGGCAGCGCGCCGAGTTGACTTGGGCAGCGCTGGCCTACCTGTAGGGATCCAAGTGGCGGCCAGACCCTGGCAGGAACACGTCGTGTTGGCCGTCATGCAAACCATCCAGGTTGCAGCGCGCAAACGGAGCGATTACCCGGACTGTCCCCCACTCAACTGACGCACCAGCGCGGCGATGTGCGCTGGCGTCGTGCCGCAGCAGCCACCGATGATGGTTGCGCCCAGCGCGCGCCACTCGCAAGCGGCTTTGGCATAGTCGTCCGGTGGCACACCACCTTCCATCGTCCATTGGCCGTTCTCATCAATGCGCCCTGCATTGGCGTAGGCGCCAATAGCAACGTGAGCAGGAACAAGCGCGCGCAGTTGCTTTACGACCGAAGCAACTTGCGCGACAGGAATGCAGTTGACGAGCACTGCCTGGGGCTGCCAGGGCAGCACAGCGCGCACTGCCTCGCTTAGTGGTTCGCCGCTCAGCAGGTGGTTCTCGGCGTTGAGCGTGAAGCTGACCCAAACTGGCTTCCCAGTTGCGCGCGCGGCGCGCAGGGCGGCAACGGCCTCTCGAATCGTGTTCTGTGTCTCGACTAACAGCAAATCCACGCCGGCTTCGGCTAGGTGATTTGCCAGGATCGTGTGCTCTGCTAAGAGTTCGTCATCGCTGGGGACCAACGCCGGAGCGTAGCAATCCTCGACGGGGGCAATGCTGCCGGCAACCAGAGCGCTAGCCGACGGCGGATAGGCCTGTGCTGCGCGGCGGGCCAGCGCAACCGCGCGGTGGGTAAGTTCGCGCGCGCGGTGGGCAATGCCGGCCTTGGCCAGCGCGCGAACGTTGGTGCGAAAGGTGTTCGCTGTGATTACCTGCGCGCCGGCAGCGAGATACTCGTTGTGAATACGCTCGACTACCTCTGGTGCGTCATCCAGCGCAGCGGCTGACCAAAGGGGAAGCGCGGTATTCACTCCGCGCCGTTCCAGCTCGCTGCCCATTGCGCCGTCGAGCACGATCATTTAGCGGCTTGATCAGAGTTCGTCTTCATCTTCGTCGTCGTTTAGCGCAACGAAGACGTCCAATGCACCGGCGCGCACCCTAGCGTCGTCTAAGATTTTATGCCTGCCGACAGTAGCGCGCACAGAGTAGCCCAGCCGGCGCAACAGCTCAGCGCGCTACTTGAAGGTGCTGTAAGAAACGTGCACCGCAGAGACGCCGAGGGCGCAGAGAGGCTTCAGCTCCTCTCTCTGCGCGCGCTGTGCCTCGGCGGTGAGAGGAAGAAATGTGCACCGCGGAGACGCCGAGGGCGCAGAGAGGCTTCAGCTCCTCTCTCTGCGCCTCGGCGGTGAGAGGAAGAAACGTGCACCGCGGAGACGCCGAGGGCGCAGAGAGGCTTCAGCTCCTCTCTCTGCGTGCTCTGCGCCTCGGCGGTGAGAGGAAGAAATGTGCACCGCGGAGACGCCGAGGGCGCAGAGAGGCTTCAGCTCCTCTCTCTGCGCCTCGGCGGTGAGAGGAAGAAACGTGCACCGCAGAGACGCCGAGGGCGCAGAGAGGCTTCAGCTCCTCTCTCTGCGCCTCGGCGGTGTAAGCCAAGTCAACCCCAAAATTGAGCATTCCCTTACTTTTAGGCAGTTGAAGCAGGTCGTTAAAATCGTTCACTGAGAAAGCCATGCGCTCACCCCACTGGTCATTCGATTGTCGCATGAGTAAACCCGATCTCACAACGGCATGTACGACGCGATTGTAGTTGGCGCCGGCCCTGGCGGGTCGTCGGCAGCGTATTTCATGGCCCGGCGCGGTTTGCGTGTGCTGTTGCTGGACAAGGCAGACTTCCCCCGCGACAAAACCTGCGGCGATGGCCTAACGCCGCGCGCGGTGAGCATGTTGCAGACAATGGGCCTGGCCGACAGGCTGCAACAGATCGGCCACGTTATCCGACGTTTTGAGGTGCATGCGCCGAATGGCCGATCTACAGGTGACGCGATTGCCATCGGCGCGGGATCGCCGGATTATGCGCTGGTGGTGCCAAGATTCCAACTCGATGACCTGATCCGCCAGCAGGCAGTGCAAGCCGGCGCGCACTTCCAGCCCGGCACGTGGGTTGACGTCCTGCGCATCGAACGCGCGAATGGCACGCCTTACATCGAGGTGATTGGCGAGCGCGAAGGCCGGCGCGTGGCGCTCCGCGCTCAGATGGCCATCATTGCGACCGGCGCTAATCCGCAACTGCTTCACCGCGTCGGCCTGCTGCCGCGCTTGCCACAATTCATCGTCGCGGCGCGCGCATACTTCGAGGGCGTGGAGGGATTGAGCGATGCGTGGACGCTGCGCTTCGACGGTGCGCCGTTGCCCGGTTATGGCTGGATATTCCCTGTTTCATCAGACGTCGCAAACATTGGCGTAGGTTATTTTCGGCACACGCGGTCGGCGTCTGCCCTCAGGGCTTTTGAAAGATTCGTGCGCACATCAGCCCTTCGCGCGTCGCTCACGCGGGCGCGACAAGTCGGGCCAGTAAAGGGTTATCCGCTGCGCGACGACTTTCTCAACTCGCCCACCCACGGCCAGCGCATCTTGCTGGTGGGTGAGGCTGCTGGACTGGTCAATCCCCTCACTGGCGAAGGCATTGACTACGCGCTGGAGTCCGGTCAGATCGCGGCAGAACATGCTGTAGCGATGATCGCACGCGGGGACTTCAGCGCGCAGGCCTATGCCAGCTACGACCGCGCGCTGCGCGCGCGTTACCAGGCGTTGTTCGAGTTCTGCACCTGGGTGCGCGCCTGGTGTGTGCGACCATCTGTGCTTAACCTGTTGGTCTGGATGGCGAACCGTCGGCATGACCTCCGTCGGCAACTCACGCGCGTTGTGCTGGGCGGTGTGCCGGTGCGCGGCCGGCTCACGCTCCGGCGCGCAGTGCGCGCTCTGATCGGCGTGTAGTCAAATCGGTCTGTTCTCTGGAGGGTAGCTCAACGTCCGCAGTTGCGCGCGCAAGCGGTCGATCTCGCCGTGATCGTGTTCGTTGTACCTCAGGCGCTGGCGTTTGCGCTGTGCCAGCTCGCCGGCCAGATGCCGAAACTGGGCGCTCAGCTTGGCCGGCGGTTGCGTATGCTGCCCGCTCAGCGCGGCGTAGGCTTGAGCAGTGATCACCTCTGGCACTTCGTCGGCAAGGTAGTCTCGGAACATCCGGCGGTCGTTGTAGCGGCTGATCACTCGCAGGCCGAGCATAAGCGCGATAAGCACACCATAGTTGGCCAAGGTGATAACGAGCGACCCCCCTTCCGTCGCTTTGGCCAGGACTACGGATGCGTTGTGAATGGCATGCGTGATGATAGCGGCGGTCCAGCCCAGGATGATCGCAATTGCTCCAGTGATAGGGGATGCATGGCGAGCCAACCCAAACCCGATCCCGATCAGCGAGGTATAGAACCCGTGCATAAAGCCGAACACTATGACGCGCAGGAAGAATAAGCGTGCCCAATCATCGGCGTTCTCTGCGCTGGCCAAATAGATAATGTTCTCGATATAGGCGAACCCAAAACCGACCGTGGAGCCGTAAACGATCCCATCCACCCAGCTATCGAACTCGCGGCGCCGCCAGAAGAACACCGCAGCTACGGCCAGCCCCTTGAATAGCTCCTCACTCACTGGCGCAAGCACGATCGCGTTGATGCTCTCAGAAGCAGATTCCCCCAGCAGAAAGGTGAGCGGTAAGCCAAAGATGATCTGTGTCATAAGCGCCAGGAGCGCCGCCGGCAGCGCCCCCCAGAAGAACGCCGCGATCAGGTATTTCCCAGGTTCCTGCTCAAAGCGATCAATACCGCGCACCAACCGGGCATACAGAAAAGTAGGCACCGCAACAGCGAGCGCCGAGAGGCATATCAACATGGCTCTGTTTATAACGCGATGCTTCGTACAATCTGTTAGAGCCTGGTTCAGTTGAGGTGAGCGCATCTTGCAAGGGGTTGAATCTGGCGATCCGTCTGAGCACGTTATTCGCGCCAGCGAAATAGGGCAGTATGTCTACTGCCCGCGCGCATGGTGGTTGAATCGCGTCGTCGGCATAGCTTCTGAGAACACGCAGGCGCTGTCCGCCGGCGCGGTTGTTCATCAAAGACATGGGCGGATGGTGTGGCTCTCGCGTGCGTTCGTCGTGGCTTCTGTGGTCGTCGCGCTGATCGCGCTGGCCGCATTGATCCTCAGCCTGATGTAGCCATGCGTGCTGCGTGGTTGTGGCGATTGCTCGCCTTCATGTTGCTGGTGCCCTGCACGGCGTTTGCGCAGCCGCCGGTGCACGAGAAGCAGCAGCGTCCGCGTGTGATGGTCGCGCTGGTGTTCGGGCAATCCAACGCTGGTAACTGGGGCGAAAGCCGGCGCATCGCCGGACCGCGCGTGTTTAGCTTCTTCCGCGGGCGATACGAACGGGCGCGTGATCCGCTACCCGGCGCTGATGGGGAAGGCGGCAGCGTGTGGACGCGCCTAGGCGATAAGATCATCGCGGCCGGCCTCTACGACCGCGTCGTGTTCGTGCCGGCAGCCATCGGCGCAACGGAGATCGCTGAATGGGCACCTGGCGGCCGCTTGCACCAGGACCTTCTGCGCAACGTGCGCGAGGCGCGCCGCGCGCGCCTGGCCTTCACTCATCTGCTTTGGCATCAGGGCGAAAGCGACGCTGCGCTCGGCACGGCTGCTGAGACGTATCAGGCGCGCTTTCTGGCCATGCTGGCTGCCATCCGTGCGCTGGGCGTGAAAGCGCCGGCCTTTGTCGCAGTCGCTACCCGCTGTGGGGAGTACCCGCCGAATGAGTCCATTCGCGTTGCGCAGCTCAGCCTGGTCAACCCCGCGCTCGGCATTTTTGCCGGACCTGATACTGATCAGCTCGGTCCGGAGTATCGCTACGACGGCTGCCACTTCTCAGACCAGGGCCTGGAGGCGCATGCGCAACTGTGGCTAGAGGTCATCCGTGCGCACCGCAGCGATAGCAGCCCTGGTTAGAATCGCCAGCCTATGCGCCTTAAGCGTCTCGTCCTCAACGGCTACAAGACCTTTGCTGCCAAGACCGTATTTGAGTTTGGCGAAGGGATCACGTGCATTGTTGGTCCGAACGGCAGCGGCAAAAGCAACATCGCAGATGGCGTTCGCTGGGCGCTGGGTGAGCAGCAATTCTCGCTCCTGCGCGGCAAGAAGACCGACGACATGATCTTCGTCGGCAGCGCCAAACGCCCGCGCGCGAGCATGGCTGAGGTCATCCTCACCTTTGACAATAGCGATGGATTCTTCCCGATTGCTTTTAACGAGATCGAAATCGGCCGGCGTGCCTATCGCGACGGCAGCAACGAGTATCTGCTCAACGGCAACCGCGTGCGCTTGCGCGACGTGAGCGATTTGCTGGCGCACAGCGGGCTCGCCGAGCGCAACTACACCGTCATTGGACAAGGGCTGGTGGATGAAGCACTGGCGCAAAAGCCGGAGGAACGCCGCGCACTTTTTGAAGAAGCCGCCGGCATCACTGCCTATCGCGACCGACGCGAAGACGCCCTGCGCAAGTTGGAAGAGACACGTCACAATCTGGAGCGCACGCGGGATATCCTCAATGAGATTTCGCCGCGGCTCAAACAGCTTGAGCGGCAGGCCGAACGCGCGCGCCAATATCGCGCCCTGGCCGATGCACTGGGTCAGCTCCTCCGACTTTGGCTGGGTTACCATCACAGCCGCATACAGCGCGCTATTCAAGCCACGCTGCTGGCGCAGCAGGTTGCCCAGCATGACGTGGCGGAGCTGATGGATCAAATCAACGCGCTGGAGCACCAGTTGCTCCTCCTGCGCGAGTCTCTGCAAGCGCTGCAGGCGCAGCGCGCTGAGTTCCTGCCTAAGCGCGATGCACTGCGCCAGTCGGCTGAGGCGGCAGCGCGTGACCTGGCTGTGATGCGCGCCCGCGTGGCGGGTCTGGAAACGCAGGTTGCTACAGCCCAGAACGAACTGGAGGCGCTCGACGCGACGATGCAGACACTGGCCGCGCGCGCTGCAGAGGCCGAACACGCGCTAGCTGAGGCGCGCGCGGCGTATCAAGCGTGCCAAGACGACTTGCAAACCGCTGAACAGCTTTCTGCTGCGCGCCGGCAGGCACGCGCAGCGTTGGAGGCGCAGCGCACACAGGCCCAACAGCGCCTGCGCGAAGCCGCCGAGCGCGCGCAGGCAGCGAGAAACCACATCGCCGCGCTGCGGGCCAAGCAAGAAGCGTTGCGCGGGCAGATTGCAACACTCTCGCAGCGCGCTGCCGAGCTGGGCACACAGCGCGAACAGGAGCTGGCAATGTTCAACACCCTCGTTATGGCCATTGAGCGCGAGGCTGCCCAGGTTAATCTGTTCGACGCGCAGTATGAAGCTGCCCAGCAGACGCTTGAGTCAGCCCGCGTCGCGTTGGAGCAGGCGCAGGCTGCGCTCGCGGCTGCTGAAGCGGAGGAGCGCCTGAGCGCGCGATTCAATCTATTTGCTGATATGCGCATGTTGGCTGCGCGCGGCTCGAGCGAGTTGGCAGGGATCGTCGAGCAGGTCGGCTTGCCGGTCGTGCGCGGCGTGCTGGCCGCGCTCATTCAGATCGCGCCCGACGACCACAAGGCAGTTGAGGCAGCGCTTGGCGACTTGCTGAGCGCGATCGTCCTCGCCCCCGCTGATTCGTCCGAGGGTGAGCTGGGTCTTGGCAATCTGCGCGCCTGGCTCGTTGAGCAGGCAACTGGCCGCTTGGTCGTCTTGCCGCTTCACGCGCTGCGCCTGGATGCATGCTATGAGGCGAACGCGCGCCATTTGGATGAACACGTCCGCCGACTGCGCACGCGCCCGCTGCACGAAGCGATCAAAGCGCCTGACTGGCTGAAGCCGGCTGTGCAGTTGATCACCGCTTATAAGTTCATCGCGCCGGATTTAGGCGCAGCGCGTGCGTTGGCCGCGCAGTTGCCGATTGGCGGCCTGTGCGTCACCCGCGATGGCGAAGTGGTGCACGCAACCGGGGCGCTCTCCTTGCCGGCAGGGGCGCGTTCACCCATCATCCTCGGGGGCGAGGCAGCGCTGGAGGCTCCGGATTACGAATCCATCAGGGCTAATCTGGCGCGCGCGCGACAGACGCATCAGCAGGCTCAACGAAGCTTTGAGCAGGCGCGTTTTGAGCTAGAGCGGGTCGCTCGCGCACGCGAGACTTTCGCCCATGAAACCCAGCAGCGCCGCATTCGGGCGCAAGACGCCCAGCAGAAAATCAGCGCGCTAGAAGAGACGCTGGCAGTGCTCGCCGGCGACATCGAGAGTGCAGAGTCGCAAATTGCGTCGCTCGACCAGGATGCGGCAACTGCCGAGGCGATCTTGAGTCAGCACCTGGCAGCAATGGCCGATGCGCAACAGGCGCTTGATGCCATTGAAGCCAGCTTGCGCGACCAATCACAAGGTGGCTGGATGGAATCGCTCAGCGCGGCCCAGACCAGGCTCGCGGCGGCGCTGTCTAACCTGCGGAGCGCGGAGTCGCTATACCGCGAGCGTCAGGTTGCCTGGGCTGACGCGCAGGCCCAGCGGGAACTGCGCGTTCAGCGCTTGGCTGAACTGAAGGCGCAACTGGAGACAGCGCATGGATCGCTTGCCCAGCTATCAGCCCAGGCCGCTGAGGCTGAATCGAGCTGGCGCGATGCTGAGGCAGCCATCACGCCGCTGGAGCGCGATATCACTTCGCTGGAGGAGCAGCTTCGCGCCCTAGAGGCGCAGCGACACGCGCTGGAGCGCGCGCTGCGCGAGCGCGAACTGCATCTGAACACGGTGAATATGGAGCTGGCGAGACATCACAGTGACTTGGCGTCGCTCCGTCGCCGCGCGCTGGAGGAATTAGAGTGGGACGTAGCCGGCGAGGCCACCTGCGCATCGGTTGAGGAGCAGTCTGCGCGCGTCCTAGCCAGCTTGCCAGAGGTTGAGTCGTTGCCCGATGACACTGAGGCGCGCATTGCTCAGCTACGCGCGCAGATCAAACGCCTGGGCGCGATCAACCATGAGGCACAAGCCGAATACGAAGCGCTTAGTGAGCGCTACCAATTTCTCGTTACGCAGTGTGACGACCTGGAGAAAGCTTCTGCGGCGTTGCAACAGGTCATTGTGGAGCTGAACGACGTGATGAAAGAAGCCTTTCGCCAGACCTTTGAGGCCATCGCGGATGCCTTTCAGGTCACTTTCAAGTCTCTGTTCGGCGGCGGACAAGCGCGCTTGAGCCTGGTCAACGCCGACAACCTCGATGCGTGCGGGGTGGAGATTCACGCCCAGCCTCCCGGCAAACGTCCCCAGTCCCTGGCGCTGCTCTCTGGCGGTGAGCGATCGCTGACCGCTGTGGCGTTGCTGTTTGCCATCTTACAGGTAAAGCCCACGCCGTTGTGCGTGTTGGACGAGGTGGACGCGGCTTTGGATGAGAGCAATGTGGGGCGCTTTCGCGCCATGCTGGAGGGCCTGAGCGACCGCACGCAGTTCATCGTCATCACGCACAACCGCGGCACGATTGAAGCAGCTTCCACGATTTATGGCATCAGCATGGGCGCTGATGGCGCTAGCACAGCGCTCAGCTTGCGGCTAGAAGATGTGAAGTGAGTTGTTCTGCGCATGGCTAAGCGTCGTCCGCGCGTTGTAGTTGTGGGCGCCGGCATCGGTGGGCTGAGCGCGGCCATTGGCCTTGCTGCGCGTGGCGCCCAAGTCACGGTGCTAGAGAAGCTCGATAGGCCGGGCGGCAAGATGGGCGAATTCCGAGCCGATGGCTTTCGCTGGGATACCGGCCCCTCAGTGCTCACCATGCGGCATGTCTACGAGCAGATGTTTAGCCTAGCCGGGCGTGACTTGGGAGACTACCTCGACCTCGTCCCGCTTCAGCCAATCACCCGCTACTTTTGGCCCGACGGCGTGATGCTCGACGCAGTAGCGGACGAAGCAGCAATGTATGAAGCGATCCGGGGCACGTTTGGCTTGGAAGATGCAGAGGGTTATCGCCGCTTCATGCGCTATGTGCGCCGTTTACATGACATCGTTAGCGGCCCATTTCTATACCGGCATAAGCCGGGCTGGCGGGACTTGCTCTCGCTGCCGCTGGCTGATGTGCTAAAGATCGACGCGCTGCGCACTATGCACCAGGCGATAAGCAGTTTCTTTCGTTCGCCGCACTTGGTGCAGTTGTTCGACCGCTTTGCCACCTACAACGGATCGTCGCCGTATCGCGCGCCGGCGACTTTGAACGTCATCGCTTACGTGGAGATGGCTCAGGGCGCGTGGTATCCGCGCGGTGGTATCTTTCAGTTGGCATGTGCCTGGGAGAGGTTGGCGCGGGAACTGGGCGTGGAGATTCGCTACAGCGAGCCGGCCGAGGAGATTTGCGTCCAATCCGGCATGGTCAGTGGCGTGCGCGTAGCCGGCGGCGCTGTTTTGTCAGCCGACGCTGTGGTGTGCAATGTGGATTACACATGGGCCCAGCGCACGCTGCTGCCGGCTGCTGGACAACAGCGGCGCGCTGAGGTTCTGGAACCTTCATGCAGCGGCTTTGTGATGCTGCTAGGGGTGCGGGGCGTGTTCCCTCAACTGGCGCATCACAATATCTTCTTTACTGAAGACTACCAGCGCGAATTCGACGACATTTTCAGAAAGCGCGTTGCGCCGAGTGATCCAACGCTCTACCTTTGCATCACCAGCAAGACCGACCGCGCGCATGCGCCAGCGGGTTGTGAGAACTGGTTCATCCTGGTTAATGCGCCAGCGCTCAGCGCGGCATTTGACTGGTCGCGGGAGGCCGAACGTTACGCGCAACGCATTCATGCCCTGCTTACAACCAGATTGAGCCGCTTCGCAATTCCCTATCTCCGCTCAGAAGTATCGGAGCACTGTTTCTCGCCGGCGGACTTACAAGCGGCCTATGGCGGACATCGCGGCGCGATCTACGGCTTCTCCTCCAATACGCGAGCCACGGCTTTCATGCGTCCTGGCAACCGAGATGGCCAAATTCGCCGGCTGTATTACGCCAGCGGGAGCGTGCATCCAGGTGGAGGTGTGCCGTTGGTGACGCTCTCCGGCATGGCCGCAGCCAACTGCGCCGCGCGCGACCTTGGTCTATAGGCGCACATCTCTGCTTTCATCGTCGATTATTTCGCCATCAATAGTGGGGTTGGTGATTTCGCGGACTTCCCCAGATTCGCCGATCACATAGAAGCGGCGGCGCGGCGCTGGCAAACTAAACTCAGGCAATGCGTTCGGAAGCCATGGATAGGCACTCGACTTTGCCGGGTAGTTGCTACTGGGCTGCTGCGGTGGCCAGTAGATTGGCGCGCTGGGCGGCGCGGGAATCGTTGGCGGTGGCGGATCCATCCGAGCGTCGCGCCGGCGCGAGACCAGCGCCGCTGCTAATAGCGCCGAAGGCACGCTAATCAACAGGCCGATGAAGACGCCGCCCAGCAGCGCGATCGTGATTTGATCCACCCGCGAGCCAGCGAACGCCGCAAACACCACAGCGAACAAGACAAGGCTAACTGCGATCGCTTTGCTGATCCTTTCCATTGCACATTCCCCGCCTGTCACATAGGCATAGCTGCCTGAAAGCGAATAACGCGGCCGGACGTCACTGCGATAAAGTCACCGCTGCCCAGCAGCTTTTCGGCGCCGCTGCCGCTGATGCCGGTGGCGACGCGCGCATCTTCTGCGGACACGACGCGGCCTACCAGCCGGAGCGGCAAGTTTGCTTTGAGCAGCGAGCCGACGACTTTGGCTGAGGGCTTTTGTGTGCAGGCGATCAGGTGAAAGCCGGCTTCGCGCCCTCGCTGTGCGATGCGCGTCAGCAAATCAACGATTACTGCGCCGCCTGTCTGAACCAAGTCGGCCAACTCATCCACGTATATGGCCACGCGCGGCTGTGGCTCGACCTGAGTGTTGCGCTGCTCCATTACCGTTACAACGCGCGTGAGCGCAGCGATGGCCTCTTCGGCCGTGTGTGCGATGTTCAGCAAGCGGTGATGCTCGGTGGCGCGGACGAAGGCTGTTTCCTGGCTACGCTTTGGGTCAATAATAATCAGGCCAAAGCGACTGGGGCGATGGCGCTGGCACAAGCTGAGCAGGATGGTATGCGCCAGAGAGGTCTTGCCGGATCCCGTAGCGCCGGCGATCAAGATGTGCGCCACATCGGGTGAGGCTAAACAGGCAAGCAATGGCGCGCCGTCCTCAGCCAGGCCCAGTGTCGCGGTATAGGGTGGGATATCCCTGAGCGCAGCCATGAGGGCGGATAAGCGCACAGGCGAGCGCGCCAGGCGAGGGATCTGAACGGCCAAGTGTGAGCCGTTCTGCGTGACGCGAACGTTGGCGTTGCCCAGCGCCAACGCCAGGTCAGCCTGTAGCGCTTTGACTTGGTTGACTCTGGTGCCGGGCGCGAGTTGTAAGAGCATTTCGATGAACCCTGGCAGCACCCTGCCACCAACGACGGCTGCCGGCGCTTTGCGCTCTCGAAGCACTGCTTCGATCTGGTCAGCGGTGTGATAAAGCTTGCGATACATCCCAGCATCACCCTGTAGAACATTTGGTCTACTCGGCACTTATTATCCAGAACGTTTGTTCTAAGTCAAGAGGGATTCACGAAATCCGCTGGGATTTGGGAAAGCAGGACGCTCACTTTTGATAAATCTGATATGGCTTCTCTATTACTCGAACGCCGGGTGCGTTCACCAATAGGGGCATCTTCCACAAGCTATGCTGCCAGCTAGGGCAAACCTATAGAGGGTGGGCGACGGCACTGCCATCGCCCACCCAAGGTTTTGTCCCTGGCTGTGAATGCACCCCGAACGCCTCGGTAACCTACGCGCCCACTACAATCCTCTCTGCTGATGTCAACCTTTCCGCTGATCGTAGATGCGCACTTGGACATCGCCTATAACGCCCTTTACGCTGAACGAGACTACCGCCGCTCGGCGCTCGTGACGCGCAGGAAGGAAAGCGGTAGCTGGCGCGAGCGGCGGTTTGGTCAGTGCGCAGTAGGGTTGCCTGAGATGATTCGAGGGCGGGTTGGCCTGTGCTTCGGCACAATTTTTGTTGAGCCCTACGCGCGTCGCACGAGCGATGGCCTGCCGGCATATCGCAATGAGCACGAGGCCCATCGGCTGGGCATGGCTCAGTTGGATTTCTACCGTCGCTGGACTGATCAAGAACCGCACGCGATGCTGGTGACAAACCAAGTTGAGTTACAGGCGCTGTGCGCAGCCTGGGGAGTGACGGCTGCACCATCGCCTTTAAGCGGGCACGCGCCGCGCGCGCCTCACCCAGTGGGGATCGTGCTGCTGATGGAAGGAGCTGACCCAATCTTAGAGCCGAAAGAGGTAGAGCGCTGGTATGAGCGGGGTCTGCGCATCATCGGGCCGGCCTGGGATGCCACGCGCTATGCCGGCGGCACATGGCGTGGTGGGCGGCTGACTAAGCTCGGTCGCGCTTTGCTGGACGTGATGGCCGAATACAACGTCATCCTAGACGTCAGCCATTTGAGCCACGACGCGCTCTTCGAGGCGCTGGACGCCTTCGAGGGTCAGCACGTGATCGCCAGCCACAGCAATCCATATCGCTATGTGCCAACATCGCGCCATCTGCCGGATAAGGCTATCGCGGCGATCGCGGAGCGGCAGGGTGTAATAGGCGTGGTGCTCTACAACCGCTTTCTTAAGAAGGAATGGAGCGGGCGCAAGTACGATGTGACGCTGGATGACGTAGTGCGGATGATAGACCACATCTGCCAGGTGACTGGGAGCGCTGACCATGTCGGCATCGGCAGCGACTACGACGGTGGTTTTGGCGCGGAGGCGACTCCTAGGGAGCTGGATACGATTCGCGATCACTACAAGGTTGGTCAAGCATTGCTGGAGCGCGGCTTTGAGCCGCGACATGTCGTAAACATCATGTATGGCAACTGGCTGCGGGTGCTGCGCCAGGCGCTGCCAGCGTAACAAGGAGCGTGCAGGTTGAGGCGTAGAACGGGTCAGGGATTGATTTTTGCTCTGCTCGTGGGTTTTGTCGCAGTGATTGCCGCGTTTGCACTTCAGCGAGCAGCAGCGCCACCGACGCGCCCGCTCGCAGTGCTGCCGCCGCACTCGCCGCCGGCTGCGACAGGCTCACAGGCGCTTCGCGGCACCCCTGTGCCATTACCTAGCGATCGATCGGCTGCTGGATTGCCCACCGAGACACCCTGGCCGCCAACGCCAATCAGCGAATCGCAACCTGGCAGGTTGCCAACGCCGGATGACCAACCGCAGCTCGCCGGCTTGCCCGCTGACCGCTGGCGCATTTGGCTTCCTTATCAGCGCTCGGCGACGGATGCGCCTGCATTTCAGTTGCTCGCGCCCGACGCGCAGGACAAAAGGCGCTGGCAGTTTGGACCGGCGATTGACCTTGGCTTGCGGTCGGAGTTCCCAGGTCCGTCGCTGCATCGGCTTCACCCTTCGCCCGATCGTCGCCTCGTAGTGGCCGACCTCGCATACGGCGAGCAGGTTTACCCTCTGGTGATTGACTTGAAGCAGGGCAGGGTATACACGCTGCCCGGCGAGCAGGCTTACTTTTACGCCTGGCATCCGGATAGCCGGCGCGTCCTCGTCTCGGCCGTAGAAGGGTGGCTGCTGGTTGATGTGATGAGCCAGCGCTATGAGCGGCTTACTCAGTTTGACGCGACCAGTGAACCGTTACCCCTGCGCGCCCTAGCTTACTCTCCCAATGGCCAGTCCCTGGCAGATGCAGCGGTGTATGCGCCGACTATAACTGAGACAGTAGCGAGAATAGAGGTTGGACTTTGGCAGGCCGGACGGCGCAGATTGCTGTTCAGTCTACCGGGCGGAAGCATGCTTGCCGAACATAGTCTGCGCTGGTCGCCGGATGGCCGGTGGCTCGCGTTCATCGCCGACGTTCACCAAAACGGACGGCAGACCCAGCTATGGACGATAGATATGCGCACCGGCAGCGCCGAGATGCGCGGGATGTTGGCTCAAGAGAGCCAGTACAACCATCCACCTGCCTGGTCGCCGGATAGCAGCACAATCGCGGCAATTGCCCAGCCCAGCGATGGTGAAGCGTCTATTGCAATCTTCGATGTGCGCAACAGCGACCGACGGAATATACAACTACGCTCGACAGGAGCGCCCGCGCATCTGGTCTGGTCTATGGATGGGCGATGGCTGATGTTCTCATTAGCGCGAGGGGGATTTGGTGAAGCGTGGGTCAGCTCAGCGGACGGCGCGCGACAACAGGCGATCGCGGGCGCGCTGCCCGCAGGCGCTCCATTTGCCTTCGTTGAAGGACATGAGTAATCAACGCGGTCGAGAACAGAACAGCCTGAGGATGCTCGGCGCGCTGTGCGTCGCGCTGATATGTAGCGCGCCGACGCAGGCCCAAGAAGGGTTTCGGATCAGGCCGCCGTTTTCGGGAACCTACCGCATGACAGCCTACTTCGACCATTACTTCCCGAACTACAGCGCTGATCCAGACGGCCGCGTGACGGTTTACACAGGTGAGAACGTGGCGAATTGCTCGCCCTACTGTTATCGCGGCCATAGTGGTTACGACTGGTCTATGAGCACGGGCACACCCATACTTGCGGCTGCGGATGGCGTAGTGGAGAGCGTGCTGGAGTCGAGCACAGGCTACGGCAACCGGATAGTTCTGCGGCATAGCAACGACTACCGCACGATCTACACACACCTGCGCGAGCATCGGCCTGCTCAAGGGACACCAGCGTTCAACGTCGTCGTTGGCCAAAGCGTCCGCGCAGGAGATGTCATCGGCTGGAGTGGGAACACCGGCAACTCGTCCGGCGCCCACCTGCACTTTGGCGTCTATCGCGGCCCGTGTGTGCTGGGCGACGGCCGAATCTATGAGCGCAATGCGACTGATCCTTTTGGCTGGGATGGCAGTGCGCCCGATCCGCTGCGGAACTACCCGAGCGCCGGCCAAGGACAAGCTGCATCGTGTCTGTGGCACACCGGCACTGAAGATGTCATATCCTGCGACGATGTCATTGTTGAGGATGCAAGCATCGGCTCGGTCGTTGCCGGGCGTTGGCTGACCAGCACGCGCGGGAATGGTTATCACATGTTCTATACGACAACCCTCACCACCAGCGGCACGATTTCGGCGAGCTGGACCACGGCAGCAATTACGAGCGGGTTGTATCGCATCTATGCGTATGTGCCATCGCAGTACGCTACGACGCGGCAAGCGAGATACGCTATCTGGACAATGGATGGCTGGCAGGGCGCACAAATCAACCAATTCATCTACTATGACGAATGGGTGTCGCTGGGTGATTACGTGCTGCCCGCCGGCCAAGGCCGGGTTGTGATGTACACCGGCACTGGCGAATCACCGGCGCGCTGGATCGCTGCAGATGCGGTAAAGTTCCGCCGGCTTCAGCCAGTTCAGCAGATGCACTATGCCTACTTGCCCGCGATTCTCCACGACTATTGCCCTCCGCAGAGCGGTCAGCTCCTCGTGAACGGCGATTTCAGCACCGGCGATGCGACCGGCTGGATGTCGGAGCGCACCAATGGCGCTGAGGGGATCATTCAGCCCTACAACGACATAGATTACGGAGCGTGGCTAGGGCGCTACGACGAGAATCAGGATCGGTTATCTCAGCTCGTGTCGGTGTGCCCTGGCGATGGCGAGACGCAGATCAGCCTGTCGTTCTGGTGGTGGATGAATTCCGCCGAAGCAGAAGCAGCGGACGAAAGCGACTCTCTGTACGTGCGGCTGCGCAGCCCGAATGGCGAGCTGCTCCGGACAATCCTGGTGCTCACCAACCTCAGCCAGCGCGAACAATGGACGCAAGCGGTGTTCGACCTGAGCGCGTATGCTGGCCAGACTTTCTGGGTCTCCTTCGAGGCGGCGAACAATGCTGAGCATCCGACGCACTTTTGGATTGACAACGTGAGCCTGACAGTGGGCCGCTAGCCTATCGCGCATACATAGGCATACATGCCCGATTGCTACGACTATCTCATCACTGGGGCTGGCGCAGCCGGCTTGAGCCTGGCGTATCACCTTAACCAATCCGGTTTGACCGACAAGCGCATCTTGCTGCTTGACCGCGCGCCGAAGACGGGCAACGATCGCACGTGGTGCTTTTGGGAGGCGCAACCAGGTCCTTTTGAATCGCTGGTCTTCCGCGTCTGGGACTGCATCAGCATATACAGCCAGGACTTCTCCGCCAAGCTGGAGATTCGGCCCTACCGCTACAAGATGATCCGCAGTGCGGATTTCTATCGCCACATGGAAGACTGGCTGATGGCTCAGCCAAACATCGAGCGCGCCTGGGATGAGGTCCTGAGCGTTGAAAGCGCCGCCGATCATGCAGTGGCGCGCACACGCGGGGGAGGGGTTTACCGCGGGTCGTGGGCGTTCAACAGCATCCTCTTCACGCCGCCGGCTGCTCAGCCTGCCTATCACCTTTTGCTCCAGCACTTTCTGGGCTGGGTGATTCGCGCTCCCCGATCAGCCTTTGAGCCGGCGGTGGCAACGCTGATGGATTTTCGGGTTGATCAGGTCGGCGACACGCGCTTTGCGTATGTGCTGCCATTCGATGCCCAAACGGCGCTGGTCGAGTACACCGTCTTCTCGCCGGCGCTGCTCGCGCACGATGAATACGTGCGCCCGCTTGCGCGCTATATCACCGCGCAACTGGGCATCGCCGACTTCGAGGTGCAGCACGAAGAGTTTGGCGTGATCCCGATGACGGATATTCCTTTCTCGGGTTGTTACGGCCCGCGCGTGATCAACATCGGGACGGCCGGCGGCGACACCAAGCCCAGCACTGGCTACACCTTTCAGCGCATCCAGCGCCGAACCCGCCGCATTGCCTGGTCGCTGCGGACGAATGGTGTTCCGCCGCCCGAGCCGTCGCCGATCTCTACACGGCATGCGCTGCTGGATAGCGTGTTGCTCAACGTGCTAAGCCACGGTCGTCTGCCAGGGTGGCGTGTGTTTGTGGACCTGTTTGCGCGCAACCCTCCGCAACGTGTGCTGCGGTTTTTGGACGAAGACACGACGCTGCGAGAGGATCTGCACGTCATGTGCAGCGTGGACTTGCGGGCGTTCCTAGTGGCGACCGCAGACGTCTTGCGCCGCCGGCTGCTCAGTGCTATCTTGATGAGGCTTAGGCCGTCCCAGTCGCAGTAACCGCAGCAGCGTTCGCAAAGACAAAGAACTGACGGCTTCAATCGTGATCGTCCTCCAAGAGGATCATATTGCGGTATTTGAGTGCTTCGGCGTTGCGCTCAATGCTGCCACAGCCGCCCTCGCCGCTGGGCCGCACATGTGGCGCAGCGCGCGCTTCGATACCTTTCCAGGCGTAAGGGTCCTGCCCTGCGATCATGACGATGTCGCGATAGTCCAGCGCCGAGACTGGTCCGTGAGCTTGGTCGCTGATGAACCAGGGCAGGAGCGATTCTGCGCTCATGTAGTGATTGACGAGCGAGCGCCGATAGCCGGAAGGGGCGTAGTTCGGCAGAGAGCGATGGAGCAAGTAGCCGTTGAAGAAAACGATGCTGCCAGCTTTTACTTCCACAGGCATGGCGTCGTCATCTGTATAGGGGAACATGGTGGCTTCTCCGGCGCAGTCAAAGCGCGGATCGCGCTGCTGATGCTGAGGCCAGAGCACGCCATGTTTGTGCGAACCTGGGATCACCCACAGGCAGCCATTCTCAACAGTTGCGTCGTCCATTGCGATCCAGGCGCCGGTGAGCGAGCGGTCGCGTGTAGGGATGTAGTACTCATCCTGATGCCAGGCCTGGCCAGGCTTGCCGCTGGCTTTGATAAAGAGCATGCTTTGCATGCACTTTACATTCGGTCCGATGATGCGGGTGAGCACCTCGACGATGGACGGCAAGGACAGCGCAGCGAGCATCACAGGCGAGAGTTTGTGCGGGAAATGAATGCACAGATAGCGCGTCATTACCTCGTCGTCGCTCTCGCCTGGGTCAGCCGGCGTCACGCCCTGGATTGGGCCGCGCTCGCCACGGCATAGGGCGACCGTCTCGCGGATCAGCGCCTGAAGCATGGCGGGGTCTACAGCGTTCTCAATGACGCAAAAGCCATTCTCGCGGTAGAACGCTACCTTATCTGGCGTCATTGGCAAGGTGAACCAGCCGGCAGGTCGGCCAGCGCCCAAGGACGAGAATGGCACAGGGCTGTTCATGTTAATTTGGGTTGCTAGGGCACACATGCTGGATTAAATAGCATGCTTTATCCGGCTACACCATGCCTGCGCCGATACGGTTTATGTCCCACCTTCACCGTCTATGCAGGGCCGATTTGGTGACCTTTGGCGACGTCACCTATGCGCCCGGCGGCACATGCGGCCCGCGCGTTCAGCCAGACTACCAACTGGTGGCGATCTACGAAGGCGAAGCGCACATCACAGTGGATGACCGTGTGAACCACCTGCCGCCTCACCATGTTGCCCTGATGCGGCCTGGCCATCACGAGTTCTTTCATTTTGCCGAAGCGACGACGACGCACCACACGTGGTGTGCCATTCATCCATCGCTCGTCGAAGCGCCGCTGGCTGATGCCCTGGTCAGAGCGCCGTTCTGTCTGCCGATAACGTCGCGCTTGCACAGCTTGATCGAACTGGGATTGTCATTCGCGCCTAGCGAACTGCCAGCAGCAAACGACCTGTTGTCTCAACTGGCACTTTGCGCGTTGTTTGCCTACGCATTTGAATCGGATCAAACCGCGGTGCAGATGCTGACGCCGGCTGTAGTGATCCAAGCACAGCGATTCATCGAATCCAACCTCGCTAGCTCAATAAGTCTGGACGACATCGCGCGCGCAGTTCACGTGTCGCCGGCTTATCTGATCAAATGCTTTCGTCAACATTTGCACACGACGCCAATGCGCTATCTCTGGGAGATGCGGACTCGGCGCGGGGCGCAGTTGCTCGTTCAGAGCGGCTTGTCGGTGGGCGAGATCGCCAAGCAGTGTGGCTTTCAGAGCCAGTTCCACTTCTCGCGCGCGATCAAGCGGCGCTATGGCCTTTCGCCGCGCGTGCTGCGTCGGCGTGCATGGGCCTGAGCGCGCAAGCACATACTCTGTCTTGCGCCGGCTACGACTATGCGTCGGGTGCATTCACAGCCAGGGGCAAAACCTTGGGTAGGCGACGGCACTGCCGTCGCCTACCCTCTGTAGATTTGCCTTCGCTGGCAGCATCGCTTGTGGAAGATGCCCCTATTGGTGAACGCACCCTATGCGTCGCGCGTAAACGCCCAGTTGTAGAATCGCCATCACACCATGACGGATAGAAAGTTTGGCTTCAACACGCTGGCTCTGCATGCCGGCCAGCGCCCCGACGCTGCTACTGGATCGCGCGCGGTGCCAATCTACCAGACCACCAGCTACGTCTTCGATGATACCGATCATGCCGCAGCGCTGTTTGCGCTCCAGCGCTTCGGCAACATCTACACACGGATCATGAATCCGACCAATGCGGTACTCGAAGAGCGCATCGCTGCCTTGGAAGGTGGACGTGGCGCGTTGGCAACCAGCAGCGGCCAGGCTGCGCAGTTCATCGCGCTGTTTACCTTGTTACAGCCAGGCGACGAGATCGTGGCGGCCAGCACGCTCTATGGTGGCACATACACCCAGTTCGATATCAGCCTGCGCAAGCTGGGCATACATACGGTCTTCGTCGATCCTTCAGATCCGGAGAACTTCCGGCGCGCTATCACGCCGCGCACCCGAGTGATCTACGGTGAAACGATTGGCAACCCGCGCATTAACGTGCTGGACATCGAAGCCGTTGCGAAGATCGCGCATGAGCATGAAATCCCCTTGATGATAGACAACACCTTTGCCACGCCATACCTTTGCCGGCCGATTGCATGGGGCGCTGATATCGTCGTCCACAGTGCGACGAAGTTCATCGGCGGTCATGGCACCAGCATCGGCGGCTTGATCGTGGACAGCGGCAAGTTCAACTGGGGTAACGGCAAGTTCCCTGGCCTTACTGAGCCGAGCAAGGGCTATCACGGCGTGCGTTTCTGGGAGAACTTTGGCGATTTCGCCTTCATCATGAAGGCGCGTGTGGAATCGCTGCGCGACCTCGGGCCGGCGCTCAGTCCGTTTAACGCCTTCTTGTTTCTGCAGGGCTTGGAGACGCTCGGTGTGCGCATGCGCGAGCACGTCAAGAACGCCTTGGCCGTGGCGGAGTTTCTCTCACAGCATCCGGCGGTTGCCTGGGTGAATTACCCCTCGCTGCCGAGCAGCCCCAACTACGCGCTGGCGCAGAAATATTTGCCTAAAGGAGCTGGTGCAGTATTAACCTTTGGGATCAAGGCCTCGTCGCTGGCTTCGAGCTTCGAGTCCGCGCGCATCTTCATTGAGAGCTTGGAGCTATTCAGTCACCTTGCCAATGTCGGCGACGCAAAGTCGCTGGTGATCCATCCCGCCAGCACCACCCACGCGCAACTGACCGAAGAAGAGCAACGATCCGCAGGCATCACCCCTGACATGATCCGACTCTCGGTTGGCCTGGAGGACATAGATGATTTGCTCTGGGATCTGGATCAAGCGTTAGACAAGGCACAGACTCAAAAGCCGCGCTACTACTTGTTCTCGCCGAACAACCATGTTGAGCCGGTTGCATGCCGGATACCGCTAAGGAGCAATGGCTAAGGTCCTCCAATCATCCAGCGAGATCTTTGACCTGCTGCTTCGCTACCGGCACATTGCCATCGTTGGGTTGAGCAGCCGGCCATCGCGGCCTAGTCACTTCGTGGGCGTATATATGCTGGCCGAAGGTTACGACGTGATCCCAGTAAACCCGCGCGAAAGCGAGGTGTTGGGCCGCAAGTCATACCCATCGCTGATCGAGGCAGCGCGAGAGCACGCGATAGAGATCGTGGACATCTTCCGCAGCGCCAGCGAAGTGCCACCGATAGTCGAACAGGCAATTGAGATCGGCGCAAAGGTAGTGTGGATGCAGCTCGGCATTGTGAATGAAGAAGCTGCTCAGCGCGCAGTGAGCGCCGGCCTGGATGTGGTGATGAACCGTTGCGTCAAGCTGGAACACGCCCGTTTTCTGGGCGGCCAAAATCTGGTCGGCTTGAACACCGGCGTGATCAGCGCCAAGCGGCTGCGCCGCATCTGAATCCTCTAGCGCCAGCGCTTAATCCAATTGATGAACGCTTCGACAAACGCGCGGAGCTGATCGCAAGCCTCGGCGTCGGTCAGCTCGCCGGCTGTGTTGAACTTCTGTTTTGCCTGCGGGATCATCAGCTCTGGCTTGGGCAGGACGAACATGTCCAAGCCGGCAGCGATTTGGCGGAAGTGGGCCTGCGCGCGCACGCCTCCGAAGCGCCCGCCGGCGCTCATTACGGCCGCGGGTTTGCCCGCGAATGGCTGAGTCTCTGGCGGGCGCGAAACCCAGTCCATCGCGTTCTTCAGCACCCCTGAGAGCGAGTAGTTGTATTCCGGGACTGCGAAAAGCAGCGCATCGGCGCTGGCGATCTGAGATTTAAGCGCCTGCACCGCGGCGGGCAGCGGGTTCTCGTGGTCTTGGTTGAAGAGGGGGATGCCAGATAGGTCAGCAATCTGTAGCGACGCATGGGCGGGCAGCATGACCTGGACGTTGCGCAGCAGCGCTGTGTTAAGCGAGCCGGCTCGCAAACTGCCGGAGATGCCAAGGATGCGAAGGTGCTCGGACATAGGTGGCGCAATTATTGATCGGGCCGGATGTGCCCCCTGCGCTAGGTGTGTCCACCAATAGGGGCATC
>Ga0308397_1000564_pt1 | contig 25309 bp, 20 predicted proteins | sample Hotspr20SampleT8_FD_202356 | JGI IMG/M metagenome (GOLD analysis project Ga0308397, IMG submission 202356) | Hot spring phototrophic mat microbial communities from Mushroom Spring, Yellowstone National Park, Wyoming, United States - 20051001_T8 ...
TTTTTGACGTTAGCTCTAATGAGGCTTGGAAAACTAAAAGAGATTTTTTCTTAATTTCTAAAACTAGTGGTTTATTGACCACTAAAGGTAATAATAAAGATATAAAACAAGCTTGTTTTTTTCCTCTTAAAAATCTACCTTTTTCTGAAGTCAGCCAAACTATTAAAAAGGTTTTTGATCAACTCCTAAGTTTGTATAAAAAAAGGCATATCTCTAAAATCAATACCTAATTGATAATCACTAATTATTTTTGTAAAGATAGCATTACCTGTTTGGCCGCTTGGCATACAACTTTGGCAATGTGCTGGAATAAATCTTTCATGAACATTCCTCAAGATATCTTTGACGCTTTCTTGGTGTAAATTACCAATTGTATAGTCTGGGTTATAAAACATCGGTTCAGCTTTAAGATCACACGGAAACCACCCCCCAAACGGACTAATTACAGGCCGATAATACTTAGACATACACGATTCAACTTGTCTTATATTATAGTCTTCTCCATTAGCAAAAGCGGTTAGATTATCAGACAAATCTACTATTAACGGATTGTAAACCCCAAAGATAATTCTTCTTCTAACAATATTTAATTGTCTGTAAACTTCCTTTTGTTGCTCAGCATTCAATGAACCTGATATTTTGACTTCATCACTACGGAGATCAAGAAAATCAACTTCTGCTTGTTTAGCAAAATCGGCCATTTCGATTATTTGATTGAAATTAATAGCCTGTATTACAAAACCTATTCCGATGGCTGTTTTAGATTTTTTATTATTCCGCTTCATTATTAAATCTTGAAGATTTTCTCTAACTCTTGTCAAAGCACCTATAGAAGAAGGGACACCAATAATTTGACTATATTGTTTTTCAAACGGGGAATGTATACTAAATCTAATTCTTTCCATTGCTAAAATTTGGTCCCATTCATATTCAGTTAAGCCGCGTAAATAGAATCCATTAGTATAAAGTTGTGTTGCGAAACCAATATTATGGGCAAATTCAATTAAAGGAAAAAAGTCTCTGTTGAGTAAGGGTTCTCCACCTCCAGAAAAAACTACAGTCCTAGCTCCTAAATTTTTTATTTCAGTCAATATTTTTTTCCAATCATCTAATGACATTAAACCACTCCCTTCCATATTTTTAGTACGATAGGTATGCTTATTTTTATCTGACCACAAACACATGACGCAATTGTAATTACATGTTCCTTTCGTTGCATGTATTTCCACAATGCGTGAAGATACTGGTTTTCCGGATAAAAGTCTCTCAATATATTCTCTATCTGAATTAAAATCGGTCACCATCCTTCTGCCTACTTGAAACATTATTCTCCGGGGGTAAAAAATAGAATTCGTTATTAACTGTAAATTTTCATCAACTTGCATTAATCTATAATATTTTATTATTTCACTTATAGAAACATCATATTTCCTTAATGTTTCATAAACTGGTAACGACGGTTCTTCAATAAAAATATTTCTAATCATTAAATATCGTCTGTTTTCTTCTTCTGGAAAAGGTAAAAAAGGAAAATAATTAGATTCAATTTTTGCCAGTCTTTCCATAATTTAAGGGCTATCTATCAGAGTATTAATTTCTTCTGCTTCCTTCGGGGTTAATAAAGTAACATGGGCAGAAATTCGATCAAACAAAATATATGAATTATTAGCAACGTTAATAATTCTGTATCTTTTTGGATCGTCTCTTATTAAATTAGCCAAATTTATTATATCCTGGTTAGATAAATTAATCGCGAATAAGTCAGACTCAGATAAGGGCCTTATAGGAATCATTTCTACTAAATATTGACCTCTTTGTTTATTATCTAATATCTGATCAGTTAATTGAGGATTTGTGCCTATTCCGTAATGAAATTTGTGAATCGCTTCTACCTCCCTTGGTAACTGTTTAACTCGTCCTTTAGCGTAGGCATCTTCAGCTCTTTCAAAACACACGTCCGCTGATTCAGAGTTTAAATTACCCACAACGGCATTACCAACAGTCTCTCTACCCCAAGCAGCTGATGTTAATCTTATATCACCGTTAGGTCTTATAATTACATAACAATCCTTAAGCTGTTCCGTTAATTGAACTAGCGTAATTGTTCTTGATTTATTTACATTTGACCTTTCACCAGTGGCAGGCCAAAAAGAGTTAAATGTTACATATAAACCTTGCTTATTAAGATCCTCAAAAACATCATCAACCATTTGCTGGAGTTCAAAAAATTCATTTTCTCTTAGACGAAATTTATCATAGTTTTTTCGTGCTGAACCGGAATATGAGGGAGCGCAAATGTGATGTTGGGTAGCGAGGTGGTTTTCTGCTAAAAATTGACTCAGTGATATAATTCGCTTATAATTATGATGATGGGCTACCGAAATAACTGTAATTGGTTTCCCAGTAGCTTGTAGTAAATAAAGACCTTTAAGCGCGTCATTAAACGTTATTCCTCTTCCAAAATTATGATCTTCAGCATAAATGCCATCCAGACTAATACAAAATCTACCTATATTTGAGTTTTTAAATTCTTTAATTAATTGAGGAGTTAGTAAAGTTCCATTTGTTATTAAAGTAGCTACCGTTCTATCAAGAATATGAGTTTGCTCCAAAATTTGAGTTAATTCTGGATGCAAAGTAATTTCTCCACCGGTTAATGTAACTTCTAAAACTCCTCTTGTTTCTGATGTTTTGAATACCTCTCCTATTTTATCTGCTTGCAAAACACTTTCTTCCCAAGTTATTCCTGGATGACAATAACCACATCTTAGATTACATTGTTGAATCGTATCAACCACAGTTCTAATAATATGACGTGATTCTCTTTCAAGAATCATATACAATTATTATATTATATTTGATAAATAAAATCAAACAGTAAGATAAATAAGTCAGGTAAACGTTATTGTAAATACTATAGAATAAGATTAATGCTCTTTTGACTAGACGATCCATCAACGCTAAAAAAAATATCAATTCATCATCTAACAATACGTCTTAATAAATATTTCAGAATAATTTCAAATTATTTATTTAATATTCTATCTAATTTCATGATTATGCCTTTTTCAGTCCAATGCTTACCGTTGTGCATACCCACGATTATTTTCGCTGTTATCAATAAAATAAATCCTATAATCCTCTATTTTCAAATCTTTTACCTCCTTCTTTAACCTTTCAATCTCCTCTTTTGCCGTCTTATACAAAACAAAAATAAAAGCGATTTTAAAGTCTTTATTCTTCTTCATGAAGTAATTTTATCATCTAAAGGAATAAATTAAAAATTTATCTTTTTTTGAAAAAATAAGATATAAATAAAAATTATCTATAATAGAAATATGCCATTTATAACTATATTAGATGCTAATAACAAAAAGCATCAAGTTAATTCAAATAATTTAATCTTTAGAAAAGCTATTTATGGATTATATATACAAAACAATAAATTATTAATGGTGAAAGATAAAATATCTGGTCGATGGGAATTTCCTGGCGGCGGCATTAAATATAACGAATCCCCTTTAAAAGCATTAAAAAGAGAATTTTTTGAAGAAACTGGTTTAAAAATCTTAGATAAAAAATTGTCTTTTAATAATCTCGTCTATTCATGTTCAGAATTGTTTTTTGACGTTAGCTCTAATGAGGCTTGGAAAACTAAAAGAGATTTTTTCTTAATTTCTAAAACTAGTGGTTTATTGACCACTAAAGGTAATAATAAAGATATAAAACAAGCTTGTTTTTTTCCTCTCAAAAATCTACCTTTTTCTGAAGTCAGCCAAACTATTAAAAAGGTTTTTGATCAACTCCTAAGTTTGTATAAAAAAAAGGCATATTTAATAATTTAAAATTATATAAATCCCTGACTAAATCAGGAATGACAAAAAATTAAATAATCTTTTTATTTTTAACATCAAAAATCCCCAATAAGTCAAAAATTCCATATACGCAAAACCCAGGTCCAAAGGAATTCGAAATAGGCCGTCTTTATAACCGCGATCTTTAATAAATCGGGCATAAAACATATGAGGCGCATATAAAAATAATTTTTTCAATGTTATCTTCTCATTTTTTTTAAGTTTTTTCTTTGCTTCTTCAATAGCATAATAAGTAAATTTTTTGTAAGTTTGCCAAAGACTTTGATAAGAATGATGAATAATTTTTCCTTTTAAATAACCGACTTTTTTTGATTTTAAAAGATATTTTTGATGGGTTTTTTCTGGTGTTATGATAACTTTATTTTTCTTAAACAATCGAAGCATCTTATAATTTTCTCCGCCAAAATTTATCGGCCTTCCTAAGAAATGATTTTGAAATGGAATAAAATACCCATCATATTTTTCTAAGTTCTTTTTATTTAAAAAAAGAGTTTTTAATTCTTTATAAAGATGGTCTGATAAATACTCATCACTATCCAAAATCAAAACCCATTTTGTCCTCACATTTTTTAATCCCTTTTGATACTGCCGCCCTAAATTTTTGCCTTTATACATAATAATTTTTGCCTTGTATTTCTTTGCTATTTTAACCGTCTCATCAGTTGAATTATTATCAACCACAATAATTTCTTTAACCAAACCAGTAACCGACTCAAAAGTTTTCTCAACTGTTTTTTGACTATTATAAGTTGCTGTAAGAAGAGAGAGATTATTTTTCATTGGTGAAATTATACTAAGTATTTATCCTATTTATTCATAGATTAAATTTTTTATCATCTCAAATCAACCCAAACCAATGTTTTTGTTGACGATTATCTATGGATTTTTAAAAATAATTATGATAAAAAGTGTAGGTGATAAAAATTTTTATCATTGCTACTTTTTGTAGATTATTAGTCATATTTTTTAGCCAAAATATCTCTAATTTTGATTTACTGTCCTATAAAAAAATTGGCGAACTCACTCTTCAAAAGATAAATATTTATCCCCAAATAGCCAAAATCCATCATCCTTATTTCCCCTTTTATCTATACATCGAAGCATTAGCGATACTTTTCAATAACCGCTTTGGAATTAACTATATTTTTTTTCTGAAGTTTATTAATTTAATTTTTGATTTAGGTATTATTTATTTAATCTATCTTTTGTCCAATAAAAATTTAAAAACAACTCTTTTTTATTCCCTAAATCCTATTTCCATCTTAATTTTCTTCTTTCATGGTCAATTTGATGCTCTTCCTTTATTTTTTATTTTATTAAGCATTTATTTTTTAAAACAAAAAAAAGAATTGTTTTCAATACTATCCTATTCTTTTGCCTTTCTTGCCAAAACTTGGCCAATATTGTTTGTTATGCCAATATTTAAAAAAATAAAAAATAAAAAAAATTTGATACTAATATTTTTCTTTCCTGTTATTTTTATTGTTGCCTATGGAATAAGTTTTGGAAATAATTTTTTAGATATCATCAAAACTCCATTTACCTATCGAAGTCTTTTTAGTTTTTGGGGACTAGGAAAAGCTATCCATCTAACTTTTTTTCGATATCAATCACAACCCCCTATATATTTACAAAAAATTTTTTTAAGTCTTTTTTTAATTACTTTTTTTATTTACTCATTAAAAATTACTTACAAAAATTTAATAATTTATTTCTTTGATCTTTTGTTCTTTTTCTATATTTTTACCGTTGGTTTTGCTATTCAATATCTTTCTTGGTTTATTCCCTTTCTATTTTTAATTAAACCAAAATATTACTACTTTATTTATTTAATAACTTTTATTGCCGTTTTTTTTAATTACTTAAGTTGGGTAAACAATTCTCTCCCAAATCTTATTATCACTGCTTTAATTTTCTTAAATTGGGCAGCATTTATTTTTTTTATTATATATTGGAAAAAACAAGGCTTCAAATCAAAATAAATTCTTTTTTTTGTCGTCTCTACGCTATTGAAAACCGCTAAAAAATAATTTTAGATTTTTTTTAAAATGTATAAAAAACTTCTTTGTTTTCTATCATTTTTTATATTACTTTTTCTTTTTACAACAAAAATTCTTGCTTTTGATCAATTTATTAAATACGAAGAAAATCCCTTGCAATTAAAGATAGACACGAGGTATTCAACTATCAGACAAGCCCATTTATATAAAATAGAAAACTCATATGAAGGAGTAATTACTTTATTTGACTCTTTTAAAAATAAATTTCTCTTAAGCTCAATATCTTCATTAGACGGTATAAATTGGAAATTTAAAAAAGAAATTTTTATCAACGATGAATCTCAAGAGTTTTCTAACCCAAGAGTTTTTATCGATGATAACGGTAATAAACATCTTTTTTTTGCTAAATTGGAAAATAACAATATTTTGCAAATCTATTATTTAAAATGTGATAAAGATTTCAATTGCCAAAATCCTCCAAAATTAATCATTACTCCTGATTCAGATGAAAATTCCGGCGTCTTTGCTCCTTATGTTATAAAAATAGGAAACATATTTTATATCTTTTATGGTAGTTGGGGGCAGAGAGGTTTTAGTATTAGAATAGGTTATTCTTCTACCAATCTTGAAAATTGGGAAAAATGTCCAAAAAAAATCTTATCAGGTTATTATGATGGTCCATTTATTTTACAAGAAAACAACAGTATTTATCTTTTTTATCATCGATCAGATAAACAAGGGATAGGATACGCCGAAACTTCATTACCTTTAAATTGCGACTCTGTTTTTAACGATAAAGGAATAATCTTAACACCCACTCAAACATATGATCAAAATCATTTAATCTATCCTAGTTTAATTAAAGAAAATAATCGATTAAGACTATACTACACAAGCGCAAGTAATTCCTGGAAATGGAGTTTAAATTTTGCTTGCAGTGGTTTTTCTTGTAATAGTATTTATCAATTTCACCCCGTTATCCTCCTCCCCGGTCTTATGGCTTCATGGAATGGAAAGGCGATAATTCATAATCAAGAGGTTTCAATTTTTGATTGGAAGATTCCTTCTTTTGTCAAAGAATACACCGGCATTATCACTTCTTTGAAAAATTTAGGCTATAAAGAAAATCAAGACTTTTTTATCTTTCCCTATGACTGGCGAAAACCAGTTGAACAAGCAACCGTTGATTTAAATACCTTTTTACAACAAAAAATCTGGCAACAAAATCCCAATCAAAAAGTCAATTTAGTTGGTCATTCGTTGGGCGGATTGATTGCGCGGATTTTTACTCAAAAAAATAAAGACAAAGTCAATCAAATAATCTCAGTTGGCAGTCCCCATCAAGGCGCAATTCAAGTTTATAAACCTTTAGAAGCAGGCGAAATTGACAGAGAAAATACCTTTTTATGGTTGGCACAAAAACTAATTTTAGTCTTAAATAAATCAACTCTTGAACCCGACCGCGAAACAATTAAAAAACGCTTTCCTGTAGCTTTAGATCTTTTTCCAACTTTTAACTTTTTAAAAGATAAAAATGGGCAAGAAATCCCAATCGACAGCCTTTCGATTAAAAACAACACTCTTTTAACCTACAATTCAACTTTCTCTCAAATCTTTGACATTTTTACTGCCATTTACGGAGAAAAAGGCGAAAAAACACCGGCTGGATATAAAATTGAAAGTCCCAGTGTCCTTGATCAACTTTTAGGCAACTACCCTGATGGTAAACCAATTGATATTTGGTATGAAAAAGGTGATTATACTGTTCTTTCAAAAAGCGCCAATCAAGATTCCGATAGTCAAATGCTTAACTTTGACCACGGAGAAATTGTTACTGAAAAAGAATCAATTAAAAAGATTTTTGATACCTTACATATTGACTATACTGATGAGAAAATTGCTTCCGGTCAAAAAACAAAAATCTCACCTTCTTTAATTTTTCTTATCCAATCACCGGCTAAAATGAAAGTTTTATTTGACGGGCAGACTTTTGAGGAAGATGATGGAATCATCTTTATCCCCGACGCCCAATCAGGTGAGTATCAGTTGAATGTTGAGGGCTTGGAAAAAGGTAAATACTCGCTTTTGATTGGGCAGATTTTAGATCAAGAAGATAAATGGTTAAAAATCGATGGAGAAATTACTAAGGACCCACCCGCATCGCAAACCGATATTTATTATCTAAACTTTAATTTTCAATCCTCTCACCCACCACAACTAACACAATCCGGTTTCGACGAACTGATTTATTATTTAACCGATTTAAATAAAACTTTGAAAAAAACTGAAATAAAAAATGCCATTAATAATCTTAAACAAGCCAAAAATTATTATCAGCAAAAAAACTATGGTCGTTTAAGATCTTTACTTAAGCTTATTCATCATCAAATCTTTATTGCGGAAAGCAAAATTAACGATTGGGGGAACAAATCATTAGTTATTTCTGCCATCGAAAAATTGGAAAATTTATATCATCAATCACTTCAATCATATCAATTTGGTATTAATCAATATCAATTAAATAAAAACTTGACCAATTATAAAAAACTTATTTCCCCAACAGCCAATTTTCTTTTAATCAATAAACAAAAAGGCAAAAATGTTAGTAAAAATACCCAAATATTAAACGAAATCAATCATCGCCTTTCTTTAATTGAAGAGGCACAAAATAAAAACCATCTTAATTTAGCCGAAATTTTACTTGCTTCAGTTAAAGAATTAGTTGAAGAGGTGCGTCGTTTATAAAGCTAAATAAAAACCAAAGATATACTTCTTCCACTTAAGTTTGTAATTTATTGTCATTCCTTGCGTTCCAAATCGGAGGACGAGCTTAACCAGGAATCTATAAAATTGTATTGTCAAAATTATATAGATTCCCGCCTTCGCGGGAATGACAAAAAGATAATAAAAGTTGCAAAACTGAGTTAGTTGGGTATATTAGTCTTTCCTTATCTCATTCTTGACCAACTCAGACTTTTTCATAAGAAAAAATAATTTTGATATTTGTATTATCTTCGTGTATAATAAAATTTATGAAAGCTTTTTTTTTAATTTTTAATCTTTTTCTTATTATTCTGGTCTCCACTATTGGAATCATTATTATTCTTACCGGTCGAAAAGATATTTATGGATATCGCGCTTTAATTGTTCTTTCTGGTTCTATGGAACCAACTATAAAAACCGGCTCTTTAATCTTTATTAAAAAAGAAAAAAATTATAAAAAAAACGATATTGTTAGCTATGGATCAGTTGTAAGAAAAAATGCCATTGTTACTCATCGAATCATTGATATTATTAAAAAACAAAACATTAAATATTTTATTTTAAAAGGTGATGCTAATAAAAGTCGTGATCCTTATCCAGTTCCAGCAACAGCTGTTTTGGGAAAATTCATTTTCGCTATCCCTTTTCTCGGCTATTTCATCTCTTTTGCTAAAACTCCCTTAGGTTTGATAATTTTAATCATTGTTCCAGGAACTATTATTATTTGGGAAGAAATTAAAAACTTAAAATCAATTTTCCTTCTTAAAAGATAGACTCTAGGATAGACTCTAGGATAAACTCTTTTTTTAGTGATTAACTAATAAAATGGCTTATTATCAATTCAATTTGATATAATTGTAGTCGATAAACTCCATGAAAAAAATCAGTGTCATTATTCCAATTCGTAATGAACAAGAAAGTCTTGAGATGCTAATTTTTAGAATCAGCGAAACTTTAAAAAAAACCAATTATGACTTTGAGATTATTGCTATCGATGACTATTCTACCGATAACAGTCTTTTAATTCTTCATCATCTAGCTAAACCATATCCACAATTAAAGTATTTTAAAAAAACCGGCCCTCTTGGAAAGGGAAATGCCATTTTAGAAGGAATAAAAAAAGCTAGTGGTGAAATTATTGTCCAGATTGATGCCGACTTAGCTTATCCGCCGGAGCTTATTCCCCAGTTAGCTGACTATCTCCAACAAAATAACATTGATATTGTCGTTGGTAATAGAATATATGTTAATGGAGAAAGAATTATAAAAAAAATTGCTGCTAAAATTTTTAAGTTTTTTTTTGGTCGCCTGCTTTTTGGTTTAAGATATGATGTTCAATCGGGTTTAAAAGTCTTTAAAAAAGAAGTTTTTAATCATCTTAACCTTAATCCTTCAAAATGGGGTTTTGATATTGAATTTCTATTTAAGGCAACACAGTTGGGATATAAAATTGAAGGTTATCCAATTGATTATGGCTCAAGAAAAAAAGGTAAAGGAAAAATGAATCTTTTATCTGCCGGAATCGAATTATTATTAATATCATTAAAACTTTGGGTTAACCCGTTAGAACCTGTATTGATTAAAAAAGAAACTATTCATCAAACCGAAATTGGTTTTAAAAAAAAACGTTATAAACCATATACCAATCTATCTTTAAAAGAAAGCGCTATCAATCTTTTTTCTTTTCCTCAATTTATTTTTCTTAGTTTATTAATAATTTTTTTTCTTTTCTTTTTTCTAAAAAATTGGCATCAGGTATTAATTTATTTTGTTACCCTTGTCTCCTTCCTCTATTTTGCTGATCTTTTATTTAATCTTTTTTTAATTATTTTTTCTCTAAGAAAAAATCCGGAAATAAAAATTTCAAAAGAAGAGATTAATAAAAAAAAAGACTGGCCTATCTATACCATTATCTGCCCTCTTTATAAAGAATGGACAATTGTTCCTCAATTTATTAATGCTATTGACAAACTTGATTATCCGAAAAATAAACTTCAGGTAATATTTGCCTTAGAAGAAGACGATGAAAAAACAATTGCAGCCGTAAAAAAAATTAATCTACCAAAATATTTCCAAATAGTTATCATTCCTCATAGTATACCAAAAACCAAACCTAAAGCTTGTAACTACGCCTTATCTTATGCGAAAGGTAAATATTTAGTAATTTATGATGCGGAAGATATTCCAGAAAAAAGCCAACTGAAAAAAGCAGTCTTAGCTTTTGAAAAAATCAACGATAAAAAAGTTGTATGTCTTCAAGCAAAACTAAATTTTTATAATTCTCACCAAAATTTATTGACAAAATTGTTTACTTTAGAATATTCGCTGTGGTTTGACTTGATTCTAACCGGCCTTCACTCAATTGAGGCTCCAATTCCCTTAGGTGGCACTTCGAATCATTTTAAAAGAGAGTCGCTTCAACTTCTTCAAGGTTGGGATCCATTCAATGTTACCGAAGACTGTGATTTAGGAATTAGGCTTTTTAAATATGGATTTAAAACGAAAATTTTAGATTCGATTACGATGGAAGAAGCTAATAGTGATTTTTTTCTTTGGTTTAAACAACGTTCGCGCTGGAACAAAGGTTATATCCAAACCTATTTTGTTCATATGCGCCAACCACATGAGTTTCTTACTGATTGGACTAATCCCCATATTATCACTTTTCAATTAATTGTTGGTGGAAAAATTCTTTCTAGTATTATTAATCCTTTTTTATGGTTAATGACTCTTGGTTATTTTAGTTTTCGAAAAACTCTTGGTCCTTTTATTGAATCTCTTTATCCGTCAGGCGTTTTTTATGTGGCTGTTTTTTCTTTGGTTTTTGGCAACTTCTTATATTTTTATTGTTATATGATTGGCGCGGCCAAGCGAGAGCAGTGGGAAATGGTCAAATATGCTTTTTTCGTCCCCTTTTACTGGCTAATGATGAGTATCGGTACCTGGATTGCTATATGGCAAATCTTTACTAAACCCCATTACTGGGAAAAAACTAAACACGGGTTACATTTAGATAAATTTGCATTACCAATATGAAAAAATGGTTTTTATTTTCAATGTTGTTTATATTTTTATTGTATCTTTTAACATTAAGAGGGTCGTATGGAAACATTAATTTATATCGCCTTTCCAAAATTGAACGAAAAAATTTAAAAGAACTCCCATTCTTTAATAACTCACAAGAAAGCGCTAGATTTGCTTTAATAAATTCGATTGTAGAAAAAAAAACTTTTATTGTCGACGGTATAGAAGATTTTTTAGAACCTGATCTTGCTTGGTACAATGGACATTTTCTTTCCGCCTTCCCAATTGGAGTTTCTTTATTGGCTTCGATTGGTTATTTAATTGGTAAAAATATTAACATGGCTCAATTAGGATCATATTTTACAATAACATTGATATCACTAATAAACCTTTATCTTTTAGAGCTAATTTGTGAAAAATTTAACCTTATTAACAAAACGCGATTAATTGTCCTATTTACAACAGCCATTGCTTCTGTATATTGGATTTATAGTGTTGGATTATATGCTCATATAGTCTCTGTTTTATTACTTTTAATAATGTTTTATTTCTCTATAAAAATAAGGAAAAACCATAATAATTTTTTACCCTTATCTTTTATTTGGTTCGTCTATGGATTAAATTTATTTGTTGACTATCCCAATTTATTAATATCTTTCCCAATAATATTGTTTGCAATATTAAGAACAATCGTTGTCGTAAAAGAAAAAGATACTCTCAAACTAAAATTACCAAGTGAGATTTTTTTTAGTTTTTTTCCAATAATAATTATTTTAGGAATTTTTGTTTACTTTAATATCTCTCTTTACAACAAACCAATAGTTTTTACCAATACTTACAATCTTCATCGATTAAAAATTCAAAATATTAATTTTTCATATGAAAAATTATCTAACGATCTATTTTCAAAAAAATCTTATTCTTCCAGATTTAGTCTATCTAATTTAAAACGTGGACTATGGGTTCTTCTTTTTAGCCCCGATCGCGGGCTTTTTGTTTTTTCACCCATTTTTTTATTCATATTTATTGGATTTTATTTTGCTTATAAGAAAAAAAATTATCCAGCATATATTATAATTTTCATTTTTGTTCTTAACCTTTTTATTTATTCTGTTTTTGATGATCCATGGGGTGGTTGGAGTTTTGGGCCAAGATATCTAACTATTTCTTTGCCTCTTTTGTCAATTTTAATTGGATTTGCTTGGCAAGAATTTATAAGGAAAAAGTTTTTTTTACGATTATTGATGTTAATTTTATTTCTCTACAGCGCGGGTATTTCATTTTTAAGTGCTTTAACTACCACCGCGATTCCACCAAGTATCGAAGCGATTAATCTAAATCTTAATCCAACAATTTTTTATAACCTTAACTATCTCAATAGCGGCAAAGTTTCTTCTTTTTTCTATAATCTGATAAAATCAATCATTTCTCCTCAACAATATTATTTGCTTATTTTTAGTGTGATTATTATTGTTTCATTAATTCTTTTTATTCCTGAAGATAGATTATGAAATATATTACGATTACCATACCAATAAATTTCATAAATAAAATAAAAAAAATAATATTTAATTTAATTTCATCCGAAAAAAACATTTTAATAATATCAATTTTTTTTTCTATTACTACCATTATCCTTTCTTTTCATAAAGATATTATTATTGCTTATGGCGATGCTGAATCTCATTTGAATATTGCAAAAAGAGTTGTTCATAGTCTGACTCCTGGTTTAGCCCAATTAGGTGGTATTTGGTTACCATTACCTCATATTTTAATGGTTCCCTTTGTTTATTTTGATTTTCTCTGGCGAACTGGATTAGCTGGTTCAATTGTTTCGGGAATATCTTTTGTAATTTCGACAATTATAATTTATAAATTAACTTATCTTTTTTCTCAAAACAAAACGTCTGCTTTTATAGCAGCATTAGTTTTTATAACCAACCCTAATATCCTTTATATGCAAACAACACCAATGACAGAATTAACTTTAATTGCTTTCAGTTTCTTGTCAATATATTTTTTTATAAAATACTTATATTTTGAAAATTCATTAGCTTCTTTAATTTTTTCGGCTTTTTTTGGATTTTGTGCTACTCTTTCACGATACGATGGTTGGTTTTTAGTACTTTTTGAAGCAGTTATTATTTTTATCAAATCCTTGCGAGAAAAAAAATGGTCTGAGGCAGAAGGTAAAATCATCACTTTTTCAACTCTTGCTTTTTTGGGAATTGCCTTATGGATGTTATGGAACGCGCTTATTTTGTCTGATCCATTTTACTTTACCAATAGCAAATTTTCTGCTAAATCCCAACAATTAGTTTGGCTTTCAAAAGGACAACTCCCTGCTTATCATAATATTTTTCAATCAGTATTGTATTATACCGTTACTTGGATGAGTAACAATGGAGTATTATTATTTTTTATAGCCATAATTGGATTCATTTATTTTATCAAAAGTAATATTAAATATAAATTTTCCTTATTAATATTATTATTTACGCCCTTTATCTTTAATGTGTTAACCCTATTTTTAGGTCAATCGGTTATATTTATTCCTAATCTTACCCCCTCTACTTTTGAATGGAGACTGTTTAACGTTAGATATGGATTGATGATGATTCCTACTGCTTCAATTCTTTTAGGATATCTTTTTACTTCCGTTAAAAAAACAATGAAGTTTATTATTATTATTTTATTTTGTATTCAATTTTTATTGTATGTCATTGGTTATTCACCAATTATTTCTTACACTGATGGAATATCAGGTCTATCATCAGCAAAAAAACCTAATGCAGAAGTTTGGATGAAAAAAAATTACGATAAAGGACTGGTTCTAATTGATGATTATGCAAGAACAATTAGTATTATCCGTTCCGGTATACCAATGCAAAATATTATTTATATTGGCAACAAACCATATTGGGAAGAGTCATTAAAAGAACCGGAAAAATATGCTACTTGGATTGTTATGCAAAAAAACGATGACGTCTGGAAAAATATCTATAAAAAATCGGATATTCGTGGCCGACTTTATAAATACTTTAAAAAAGTTTATACCTCACCAGAAATTTTAATTTTTAAAAAGAATGATTAAAAAAAAATTATTTAGCTTTTTTACGATTTTAATACTCTTTTTATTAATACCTTCAAGACTATTATCTAAAGAATCATTTTGGCCAATACAATCAATTGACACAATGAAATATTCACGTGATCGAGCAAGAGAACTAAATATTAAAGAAAAAATTCCACTTTTAGTAAAAAAATTAACTCAATTAGGGATCAATTATATTGCCGTTGCTACTCCATACGATGAAGAATTTTATCCGATTCTAAAAACTTGGGTTCTTGAATCAAGAAAACATCAACTTAAAATATGGTTTCGGGGTAATTTTTCATCTTGGGAAGGTTGGTTTGGTTATCCAAAGTTTGTTTATCCGGAAGAACATCATTTTAAAACCTATCAATTTATTATTAGTCATCCAGAAATTTTTCAAGATGGTGATATTTTTACACCAGCACCGGAACCAGAAAACGGGGGGTATGGGGACCCAAGAAACTCTCAGCAACAAAAAGAACACTTCTTAAACTTTTTGATAAATTCTTATAATAACTGTCAAGAAGCTTTTGCGAAAATTAATAAAAAAATTCATTGTGGTTATTTTTCTATCAACGGTGATATCGCAAAAGAAGTTCTTAACAAAAAAGTGGTTGAAAAAACTGGAGGAGTAGTGGTTATCGATCACTATGCAAAATCGGCGCAAAGACTTCGCGACGATATTGAAAAGCTTTATCAAAAATATCAGGCACCAGTCGTTTTAGGAGAATTTGGTGCTCCAATTCCTGATATTCATGGAGAGATGAATGAGAATCAACAAGCACAGTATTTAAAAGATACTTTGATTGAAATTTTAAAAACAAAAAACGTCGTCAAAGGAGTAAATTATTGGACTGCTTATGATGCTTCAACCTCAATATTTAATAATGATTTTAATCCTAAATTAAGCTTTTTTATAATTCAAAAATTTTATCAACCAATAATGATTGAGGGGATTGTGAAAGATATCTTTAATTTGCCAATAAAAGATGCTCAAATATTTACTAATAATTTTTTAGAAACATATTCTGATAAAAACGGATATTTTAAACTTCTTACAATTGACCAACTTAATCAAATAACAATTAAAAAAAAATATTTTATTCCACTACACTATTCATTTCTTTCTTCAAAAAATAGAAAAAGATTTGTGATTAATCTTGATTATCAAAATAAAAACTGGATTTATTATTTTAAAAAAATTGTCTATAGAATTTTAAACAAGATGTGATTTTAGTAAATAATTTTTCAAACTTTTTATCTTTTAATTTGATTATTGACAAATTCTTAAAAATATTATAAAATTATCTAACATTATTTGAGAATATTTTTAACGTCATCGCACCATTGAAAGGAGGTGAAAAAAATGAGCAAAATTTTTTCTATTTCTAAAAGTCTTTTTTTAATTTTTGCTACGGTTTTATTAATCAGTCAAGCCACTTTAGCCGCTTTTACTGATACCGCAACCATCACTGGAAATGTTTTTACAACCGGAACAACTGATTTAAAACTTTTGCAAAATTTAGCCGGTCCCTATAATGCAAGTAACTATGTTGATCCTTTAGCCGGAACATCTTTTGACAATATCTATCCCGGTTGGACTGAAAGATATCCTTTAAAAGTAGTTAATACCGGTACTTTAAATATGACTTTACAAAGTTATGCCAATTATGTGGCCGGAAATAGCACTTTAGCTGACTATATTACGGTAACTATTCGTGCCTGGAACGATGGTTCCAATGGAAATCCATTAGATGGTATTGTTCAAGCCGGTGAAGTTACCGATCCATATGGAGTAGCCACTCTTACTCGTTGGCAAAATACCACATTCGGTGGTGGCGCTACACAAAATCCTTTTGGTGATCTGGGTCAAATTAATGTTCCTGATCCAGTGCGTGGTTTTGTTTTTGATTTTGAAGCCAGTTCAACTATGCCCAATACACTTCAGGGGCAGTCGTTAACATTGGATTTTGTAATGAATGGTACGACTGAAGGCGCGCCACAACAATAATATAGCAAGATTAATTCCTCTGCATTCTATTAATGCAGAGGAAGGATTTTGCTTATGAAAAAAATTTTTATTTATCTTTTATTTCTTTTCTTAATATTAATATATCATCAACCAGTTTTTTATACGGTTTCTGATTACTTTGATGAGAGTAATAATTCAAGCAATGTTTTTTCTACTCAATGTTGGGAAGCGCCTTTATCACCTACTTTAATTGCCCCTAACAATAACTCATCAACTAATGCTTCTGATGTTAATTTTTCTTGGCAATCTACCACTAGTAGTTGCCCGATCGCGGTAATCACCTATCGTTTTCAATTAGATGATGCTAATGATTTTACTTCGCCATTAATCACTACTCCTTTTTCTAACGACTTGAGTTACTTTTATAATAATATCCCTGAAGGTGAGTATTGGTGGCGCGTTCAAGCAGAAGATCAATATGGCAATGTTTCTACCAGTGAGACATATTATTTGATTGTTGATCGAACTACTCCTTTCTCTATCTCTCTTTCCATCACTGGTTCTTATACAAAAAAAATTGAGGAAAAAATAATTAATGGTGATTTTGAAACCAGTGATTTGAGTGGCTGGACAAGCGCTGGTAATGTTGAGATTTTAAGTTCTGACGTCATTACCGATCCCGACACAATAGTTATCCCGCCTGATGGTAGTAGAATGGTACGAATCGGTAATCCCAATGGTTCAGGAAATTATGTTTGGGAAAACCGGCTGATGGGCTCTTTTGATGCCGGTGCTAAAAGTTTTTCTTTAAATTATAATTTCTTTAGTCGGGACTATAATCCTTATGACGATCCTGGTTTTTTTATTCGATTAAACGGCCAAGAAATTTTTAAACTTAATACCCTGGCAGTTAATCCCTTTGATCAAGACGATGAATTAGCTCGTTCAACTGGGTGGTCTGAATTTTATTATGATCTAAGCAATCACAGTGATTCCAAGATTAATTTGAGTCTGTATGCCGGTAATACCGGCGATCAAGATGTTCAGTCTTGGGTTTATGTGGACAAAATCACTACTTATTTTGTTTCCGCTCCCGCCCATGCCATTTACACCTTAACTGGCGATGATAATCCTGGCGGCTCCGGTATTAATCATTTTGAATATAACATTGATGGTTTAGGTTGGCAAGATGGAAACAATTTCGGTAATACCCCACCACTCTCTCTTCATGGTAACCATACGATCCAATATCGTTCCGTCGATAATGCCGGCAATTATAGCCCAATCTATACGGTTAGAGTAATTACCGATAATATTTCACCCAATAATATCAATGATTTAGCAGTTAAATTAACCACCGAAAATACGGTTACTCTTACTTGGTCCGCCCCAGGAAATGATGGTTCAACCGGTCGCGCTTCTCAATATGACATTCGTTATTCGTCAACTTCTACTGATTGCTCCGGATTTAATTTTGATACTGCCACCAAAGTAGAAAAAATTCCTTCACCACAAGAATATGGTAAAACTGAGACTTTGGAGGTTTTAGGTTTAAATCCGCAGACAAAATATTGTTTTGCTATAAAATCGGCTGATGAGGCACCTAATTGGTCAACTCTTTCTAATGTCGTTCTTACCGAAACTACCAGTGGCCAAGTCATAAACGTCGGTGATATTGTTATTAATGAATTAATGTGGATGGGGTCAAGTATATCTAATGCTGATGAATGGATAGAGCTTCGCAATATGACTGACCGGACAATTGATCTTTCCAATTTTAAATTAACTAAACTAAGTGCTGGCAGTGAACAAGATATGGCAATTAGCTTCTCCGGGAAGTCAATCGCTCCTCAAGGATATTTTTTAATCGCCAATGGCAATAGTTATGCTGGTGGTGATTCCCAACTAAAAGATAGCATTACTCCAGATATTTGGGATAATTCATTAGATCTTTCTAATACTACTTTGCAAATAAAATTGTATTGGAACGATGGAACAACCGATTATATAATTGATACCGCTTGGAATGGAGAAACACCAACCGAAGGTCTTTATGTAACTACTTCCGGTCAAGAAAAATATTACTCTATGGAGCGAACATCAATTCCAGGTGATGGTACTAACCCTTTGAACTGGTATACCTGTATTGATGAAGCCTCAACGATTGATTTTTTTGATGGAGGAGCCGATGAGCGAGGTACACCAAGAGCTCCTAATCGTTCTGAAAATGAACCATTAGCTCATCAAAAGTTATTGCTGCGACCAAAGCCCGCGATTAATTTAACTTTATCTGATGATAAAAAAACTGTTTCTTTTGCTATAAAAAATATCACCAATTATCTCAAATTTTCTTATGAGTTAACCTACAATAGTTACAATCAACCCAAAGGTGTCATTGGTAGTGACGTTGATTTAAATGGAATAACTGAATATACTAAACAAATAGATTTAGCTACTTGTTCAGCCGATGTTTGTACTTATGATAAAAATGTTAACAACATTAAACTCGTAATTATTTTAATCGATCAACATGGAAAAAAAACAAAGTTAGAAAAAACCTTATGAAAAAATATTTTTTTTCAATTCTTTTATCGATTATTTTTTTGTTTTTATTTTTTGTTAACTTTTCTTTTGCCGCTGATTTAAATGTTAATTGCAACAACTCTGGTTGCAATAAATTAGGACCCGATCCCCTTTTTAGCAACAGTTTAGATGGTTTTTGGTATCCAGGAAAAACTGTAACCAAAACCATTAATATAAAAAACACCTCCTTGTCAACCAAAGAAATTGCCTTAAAAGGACGAAGAACTTCAACCATTGATATTTTAGAAAATGTAATGTTGATCAATTTGACTACTAATCCTGGTAATAGCCCTATTTGGAACGGAAAACTTTCTGATTTTTATAGCCAAGATAAAATCAGTCTTGGCCTTTTTCCAAGCGGGAGTGAGCAAAATTATAATTTTACGGTAACAATGGATTCTTCAGCGGGTAATGAATTTCAACGTAGAGAAACGGTTTTTGATCTAATTTTAGGTTTTTGGGAAGAGCCAGTACCGTCAAATACTCCCACACCGACTCCCACATTAACATTAACTCCGACGCCAACTTCAAATGCGGGTGGTGGTTCTCCGGGTGGTGGAGGAGGGGGCGGAGGTGGAGGTGCACCAGTTTGTTCTGACCCAAAACCCGGCAGCACTCCTGTTCTTTTATCAGCCGTTGCCGGTGTTAATAGTGTTACTTTAACTTGGTCCGCGGCTTCTGATCCAGTTACATACTATTTAGTGGCTTACGGTGTTTCTCCTAATAATAATACCTATGGCAATCCTGATGTTGGTGGCAAAGGTACAACTAGCTACACTGTATCCGGACTTTCCGGTGGCACTACATATTGTTTTATTGTTCGGGCTGGGAACGGCTGTATGCCGGGTGATTTTTCTAATCAGTTATGCGCCACACCAACTGGTGGTTTTGTGGTTGGCCCAGCACCGGGATTTGCTCCTGGTGTGTTAGGAGTGGCTACTCCTGAAGCTAAATTAACTCAAGCGGCCACTCCGTCTGGTGAGATTTTGGGAATAAAAAAAAGCGGTGAAACTAAAGGTGAAAAAACAGCTTTAAAATGTGAGAAATGTTTTTGGTTGCCAATATTAATTGGTGAAGCCGCTATTCTTTTACTTTACTTTTATTTCTTGGTTAAAAAAATAAAAATTATTAATAAAAAACCAATTCTTTTTGGTAGTCTTATTCCTTTTTTAGCTTATCTTATCTTTTTATTTTTTAATCGTCTTTGTTTAAGTAAAATAAAAATTATTTTTCTAAATATTCCCTATCTGCCTTCAAAAAATATCTTTTGTCAATACTTTATTTTTTTTGACACAGCTATCTTTATTATTATCTCTTTTTTTTGGAAAAAAAGACTTTTCTGTAAAAAAGATGTCTCGATTTCCCGCTAATTTATTTCATAACTTACGTAGTTGAATTTGAGTTAGATTGTCATGTTGAGTAATAACGAAACATCTCTCGCGCCTGTCGGCCGGCAGGCAGGAATGCGAGTCTCAAATAAATTGATAGATTCTTCCCCTCCGAATCGGAGAGTCAGAATGACAGTGCGTAAGTTATGATGTTAATCAGTGGATCGTGTAGGATTTGAACCTACGACCTCTTCGATGTGAACGAAGCGCTCTACCGCTGAGCTAACGATCCTTATTTAAATTATACAAAATCCCTTGTAAAAATGATATTTATTTTTTAAAATTAAAATTTATGAATATCGTAAAAGCAATCATCGATTTTGTGATGGATATTTTAGAAACTATTACCTTTGTTGGCTCGCTTTTTATTGTCGTGTACCTTTTTATTATGATGCCCAATCAAGTCAAAGGCGCATCAATGGAACCTACTTTTCAATCAGGGGATTATATTTTAACCTCAAAAATCACCTATAAACTGCGACCGATTGAACGAGGCGATGTAGTCGTTTTTAAATCACCAAGAAATCCGGATATCGAATATATTAAAAGAATTATTGGCTTGCCTGGTGATAAAATTCTTGTTTCAAATGGACAAGTATTCGTTAACGATCAACTCATAAATGAAAATTATATTTCCGCCACTACTAACTTATGGGAAACTGGCTATTTGAAAGAAAATGAACCTATTATTGTCCCTCAAAATTATGTTTTTGTTATGGGTGATAATCGACCTCGTTCTTCTGATTCGCGTGATTTTGGTCCAGTACCAATTGAGTTGATTGATGGCGTAGTTTTTTATCGCTATTTTCCACCCCAAAAGGCAGGCTTTATCGAAAACCCACTTCCTAAATCATTAAGAAAATAAAATCCACAAAATATTAACGTTTACACCACTTTTAAATCACATTTACACAATTTTTACACAAAGTTTACACAACTTTACACTAATTTCCAACCTCCCGATCTCCCTTTATCTCTACTTATCTCTATAAATCTCTATTTATCTCTATCAATCTTTTAATTTTCCTCAAAATCTTACTCGTTTTTTTTAAACTTCCTTTTATCTCAATTATTAATTTGGCTTTGACTCGCGTTTGAATTACCTTGGTGTCAATATTTTCTTCCAATGACTCAATTTTTTTAATCAGGTCTTCTTTTTCCTCCAAAGACAAGTAATCTCCCTCATTTTTTATTTGATAAACAATTTCTCTAACAAGATCTTCGGTCTTTGCAACATCAAGATTTTTCTCTAAAATAAGTTCATAGACTTTTATCATTTCTTTTTCCGAAGGTAGCCTTGACAAAACAAAAAGATGACTTTTGGAAATCATTTTATTGTAATAACCATCAACCACAATCTCGGGTAATCGGTTTAAACGAAGAAGATGACAAATATAAGAAGGCTTTAAATTTAATCTTTTATAAAGATCAATCACTCGCCATCCTTTTTCTTTTTTAAGTAAATTAAGAAGCCTTGCTTTTATAAAAACATCTGTCTCTTTTTTAATTTGCTCTACATATTTTTCTTCTTCTTCCATAGAATAAATTTTATCATTTTTTCTTCTCTTATCTTTTACACCACCGCCACATATTTTTTCCCATAACGTTGATAAAATCTGACTGTTCCTTCTTTGATGGCCATAATCGTAAAATCACGCCCTAACATTGTTCCTGGTCCGGCTTTAAACTTAGTTCCTCTTTGACGAATGATGATATATCCTGGATAAACCTTTTCTCCACCAAAGACTTTTACTCCTAATCTTTTTGAAATGGAATCACGATTACCTTTCGCTGCTTTTTGTGCTTTTGTATGGGCCATACAAAAAATTAAAAATTTAAAATTAAAATCTTAAAATAAAAAGTCATTCCTGGCTTTGACCAGGAATCTATAAAATTTTAACCTTATTAAAGACACACATCAGTGCGTCTGTACAAAAAAATGTTTTTTAAAAAAATCTCTCCTAATCTCCATTAATCTCTACTTATCTCTACTTATCTCCATTTATCTCTATTTATCTCTATTTATCTCTCTTTCATATTCGCATATTCGCGTCATTCGCATCTTTATTCGCATCATTTGTATTATAAATTCATATCTTTTCAATCTTTATCTTCGTCAATGTTGGCCTAAAACCTTTAACTCTTCGATAACGGACTTTGGCTTTAAAACGAGCAACTCTTATTTTATCCCCCTTAAGGGTATCTTCAACTACTTTTGTCTTCACTCTTTTTTCTAAAAGGGGATTACCTATCTCAATGTCTTCTTTTTCCAAATCAATTACCGCCAACGCTGGGAGTTCCACTAGTTCTTCTTTTTTAGAAGAAAGATGATCAACGATTATTTCATCGCCTTCTTTGACTAAATATTGTTTACCCCCAGTTTTTATTACCGCAAGTTTCCTCATTTTTTTATTATACAAAAAAAATTTTAGGGAATCAATCCCAAAAGAAAAAAACTAGAAATTAGAGCCGAACCACCATAAGATAAAAAAGGCAAAACTATTCCCGTTATTGGAAAAAGCCCCATATTCATACCAATATTAATAAGCATCTGAAAGAAAAAATAAGCCAAAACTCCCATTATCACTAAAAAATTTTCTTGTTCATCCTTTTGTTTTAAAAAGAAAAGGCAGCGTTTTAAAAGTAAATAAAACAAAAAACCGTACAAAACCAAAATTAAAAAACCACCCAAAAAACCAAATTGTTCAACTAAAGAAGCAAAAATAAAATCCGTATGACTTTCGGGAAGAAAACGCAGCTTTGATTGAGTGCCAAAACCCAAACCTCGCCCAAAAAAACCACCAGCGCCCACTGAAATAATTGATTGAATCATATGGTAAGAAGCGCCTTGATAATCAAAATGGGGATTGAAAAAACTAAAAATTCTTTGGCGTTGATAATCTTTTAAAAAAAACCAACCCAAAGGCAAAAAGAAAAAACTAAAGAAAATAAAATTAAAAACAATTTTTTTAGGAATCGAAGAAGAAAAAAGAAGAGTAAAAAAAATCAAAGAAAAAATAATGGCGTTGCCTAAATCAGGCTGTTTAAAAACTAAAAAAACAATGGTCAAAAAAATGAGTAAACTTTTTAAAAAAATCTTTATTTTTTCCAAATAAAAGCTTCCTTTTTCTAAAAAAGAAGAAAAATAAAAAATAAAAAATACCTTTAAAATTTCAGAGGGTTGAAAATTAAAAACATAAAAATTAAGCCACCGCTTTGAGCCACGACTTTCTAAACCCAAAAAAAAAGTTATTACCAATAAAAAAAAAGATAACCAAAAAAAAATAGTCTTGTTTTTTCGAAAAACTAAAGCAAATCTTTTAGTAAAAAAAAAGACAAAAACCGCCAAAATAAGATAAAAAGCTTGATTAAAAGCAATCTCCTCTTTTATCCCCAACATGGTAAAAATTCCAAATAAAGAAAGAATGAAGGAAGGAATAAAAAAGGTCATATTTCAACGATTAAACTTTCTCCAAAATTAATATTAGAAGCTACCACTTTTCTCTTTATTTCCTCTTTAAATGGTTGAAACTCTTTTGGAACGGTAACTCTAATTGGTTGATTGGGTTTTAGTCCCATTTCTTTTCTTTTTGCTTGAATTCTTCTTATTAACTCTCTCAACTCCCCTTCTTTTTTCAACTCTTCCTCACTGACTTTGATCTCAGTTTTTGGATAACGAAAATCTTGATTAACAACGATATTTTTGACATTAAGCTCCGACAAAATAATGGGCAAGATTTCCTCCCTAATCAATTTTGGATTAACCTCAGTCTCAATTGTTAAAGTGGAAAGTGGCATTCTCACTTTTACTCCAAGGCTTTTTCTTTTTGCGTGACCTACCTCAACTATTTTTCTTGCTTTTTCCATTTCTTCCTCTAAATTTTTGTCATAAAACTCTTTTTCAACCTTTGGCCAAAACTCCAAATGAACCGATTCCCAGTCGGTTAAATTCTTATACATCTCCTCAGAAACAAAAGGAATAAAAGGTGACAAAATGATTGAAAAATTGACTAAAATATAATACATTGTGTTATAAAAAGCTTCTTTGTCATCTTTATCATTGCTATTGACCCAAACACGTCCACGACTTTGGCGGATATACCACGTTGATAAATCAGAAACAAATCGCTCAATTTCCAAAGCCGCACCCCGGGCATCAAAGTTTTTTAAAGACTGCTCAACAAATTCCACTAAAAAGACAAATCGACTCAAAATCCACTTATCTAAAATATTTAACTTTAAGTTTTTAAGCGAGACTTTTGTTTTTCCTTCTCTAACTTGGAAATTAAATTTTGGCTTGTCTAAGTTAACGTAGTCAATAAAAAATTTATAAACATTCCAAAGGATAAGATAAAACTGCCGTCTTACTTCATCAGCCTTTTTATAACCAAAAAGCATATTCTCTGAGGGATTTTGTCTTAAATACATCCAGCGCATCACATCAACCCCAATTTTATCAGCACCTTCATTAAACTCAATTGCATTCCCCCAGCTTTTATGCATTGGTCTGCCATCTTCACCCAAAAGTGTTCCAAAACCTAAAACCCGTTTAAACGGCGGCTCATTTTCCATCACCGTTGACATCGCAATTAACGCATAAAACCAGT
>Ga0308397_1000579_pt1 | contig 24909 bp, 23 predicted proteins | sample Hotspr20SampleT8_FD_202356 | JGI IMG/M metagenome (GOLD analysis project Ga0308397, IMG submission 202356) | Hot spring phototrophic mat microbial communities from Mushroom Spring, Yellowstone National Park, Wyoming, United States - 20051001_T8 ...
ATTTCGTGCAGGACAGCATAAGCACACCATTGCCGTCGAAAGCGTTCAAACAGAAGTCGATGCAGGTTATGAAGGAAAAAATCAAATTGTATTGATAGAAGCAAAAAACTCTAAAACAAAAAACACAATCATTAGACAGTTATATTATCCATTTCGCCAATGGCAACTTCATACAAAAAAGCAAGTCAAAGTGCTTTTCTTTGAAAAAAGAGAAGATATTTATTCGTTATGGGAGTTTGGCTTTTCAGACGAAACTGACTATAACAGCATAAAACTCATAAAAAGTGCAAAGTTCAAAGTAGAGAGATAAGATAAAGAGATGCTCAAGAAAATCATTTCAGGCGGGCAGACGGGCGTTGACCAAGCGGCACTTCGTGTAGCGCGTGAGTTAGGCTTTGAAATTGGCGGCTGGTGTCCTCCCAATCGTGCTTGTGAGAACGGCACTATTCCCGATGACTTTCCACTTATCCCAACGCCCTACGAACACAGTCCCGATGCCCCGCATATTCCTCGCTCGCTCCGAACTGAATGGAATGTGCGCGATAGCGATGCTACGCTCGTGCTTCTCCCGCAGTCCCTTCAACACGATATAGGCACGGCTTGGACTATCACTTGTGCCCAACATCTTGCCAAACCCTTGCTCGTGATTGACCCCTTCCTCAAAGACGCACCTGCAAAAATTTATGACTGGCTCGCCTCTCTCTCCCCTAGAATTCTTAATGTCGCAGGACCAAGCGAACGCACTTGTCCCGGAATTGGTCATGCCACCGAAGATATTTTAAGACAAGTGCTCTCTAAACACCCTCATTCGCCTTTGCCCTAGTGCATACATTTCTTATCTTTCCCGCAACCTAAAACCTGACAAACTATGGAAACGCAAATTCTTGAAACCGTCTCCGACTACGAACTCGAGCGCAATAAACCCATGCCAAACTTCAATCACGGATTTATACAAGCTAATCTTGTTTTTGCCCTGCGTGAGCAATACGGCAAGCAATACTCGGTTGTCTCCGAAGTCTCGATTCCAACTGGCACAACCACCGTTACGCCCGATGTACTGGTCTTTCCTAAACGCCCCGTCAATTGGCTTGAAACCAAACCTGAACTCCCTGAACCGCCTATTTTAGCGATTGAAATCCAAAGCCCCTCCCAATCCATAGAAACCGTCATCAATAAAGCCAACGCTTTGCTGGAAATCGGCGTTAAATCCGTTTGGCTTATTCAACCTGCCTTGCAAACTGTTTCGATATTTTCAAAATCTAACCCGCCGAAAACTTTCGTTGAGGGAATCGTGCGCGACACTGTCAGCGGCATCGAACTTTCTTTTGAAAAAATTTTTGCCACTGAATAACTATACGCCAAGTTTTTCTAACATTTCTTTAACCTTTTGCTCAATTAAATCGCGCACTTTTCGGAATTCTTCGGGCTCTAAATGTTTGGGGTCAGGAATTTGCCAATCTTCACGCATTTTTGCACGCACAAACGGACATTCATCGCCACAGCCCATCGTTGCCACAAAATCATATTCTACATCAGGAATTTCATCAAGCGATTTTGATGTATGCGTCGTCAGGTCATAGCCCACTTCTTTCATAGCTTCTATGGCTTTTGGATTTATTATTCCTGACGGACGAGAGCCTGAACTATACGCTTCGACTTTTCCCTTGCCGTGAATTTTAGCAAAGGCTTCTGCCATTTGACTGCGATTAGAATTTTCGACACACACAAATAAGACTTTTTTCATGTTGCTTCTGTTGGCTGTGGTTGAAAGAATTTTTGCGCCCAGAGCGAAAGATAAACAAGTGCCACGAGCGCAGGAACTTCAATGAGCGGACCGACCGTTGCCGCAAGGGCTTCACCCGAAGTAATTCCAAATGTGCCAATAGCAACGGCAATCGCAAGTTCAAAATTATTTCCGCTTGCGGTAAAAGCAATTGCCGCGCTTTCATCGTAAGTGTGTTTGGTTTTATAGGCAAGCCATAAAGCAAGGCTAAACATTAAGACGAAATATAAAATGAGCGGCAGGGCGATTTTGAGCACGGCAATGGGTTGCATGAGAAGTTTTTCGCCTTGCATGGCAAAAATCAGCACAATTGTGTAGAGCAATCCGATAAGAGCAAGCGGTGAAATTGTTGGCAAGAATTTCTTTTCATACCATTCTTCGCCGAGCCACTGCGTCAGGAAAAGACGCGAGAGAAATCCAAGCGCAAACGGAATGCCAAGAAAAATCAAGACGCTTTTGGCAATCGCCCAAATGGTGATATTCACAACCGTGCCTTGCACGCCGAACCACGTCGGCAAGAGCGTCATAAAGAACCAGCCATAAACCGAATACATTGCAATTTGAAAGAGTGAATTGAGCGCGACCAGAATGGCGGCAACTTCCGCGCTGCCGCACGCCAGCGAGTTCCATACCAGCACCATCGCAATACAGCGCGCCAAGCCCACCAAAATTAAGCCGTTTCGGAACTCGTGCTCATTGGGCAGAAAGAGCCACGCCAAAGCCGTCATCAAAATTGGTCCCAGCACCCAGTTGAGAAAGAGTGAGACTTGAAAGAGTTTCCAGTTTGCCAAGAACTCGCCGAGTTTGCCGTAACGCACTTTTGCAAGCGGCGGATACATCATCACCAAAAGCCCGATGGCAATCGGCAGTGAGACATTATCGAGTTTAATGGCTTCAAGCGATTGGTCAAGATTGGGAACGAAGTGCGAGAGCAAAACGCCCGAAGACATTGCCAGCAAAATCCAAAGCGGCAAGTAACGGTCGAGCGTGGAAAGTTTTTTAACGACGGATTCAGTCATGATTTACCACAGGAATTGAAAGTTGAATAGGCGAGGGCTCCGTTTGCGGTGCACAGCACATCCTGTTGCCACTTGGCGCGTCGTCACGAAACACATCGGCATCGGCAAGCACGGTAAAGATTTCCCAATCAATACCTTCAGGCGATTTGACCCAGAATTTATCTTGGACAGCGTAGCAACATGTTGTGCCTGTCTCTTCCAGCGTTGGCATTATGCCCTGCTCACTCAGGCGCATTTGAATCGCCTTTACATCTTCGGTTGAAGCCACTTGAAATCCCAGATGGCTTAATGCCTGAACGTGGTTCAGCTCTTGCGACTTCACCTCGTTCAGCGTGAAGTTCCACTTTGGGTTTTGCAGTTCAAATTTTGCGTATCCCGGTTTGACTTTCTTCGGCTCCACGCCGAAAAACACACGGTAAAACTTGAGCGAGGCTTCAAGGTTCGGCGTGTAAATCGCCGTATGCGGAAAGAGAATCTCGGTTTGCATGGTTAATGACGGCTTCAGTGTTGTGAATGTTCAACAGCGTTCATAACTGTTGACGGGAAGTGTGAGAAAAAGACGCAACTTTTTTAGCAAGCCTCGCACTGACACGGGATGTTTTTCGGCTCATAACTAAGCACCATGCCGTGCTGGTTTTGTTCAAATGCACAGCACTCCAAGTATAGTGCTTTGAGCATTTTGCGTGCGCGTTGGATGCGCGACTTTGCGCCTGAACACGAGAGCTTCATGCGTTGGGCAATCTCCTGTTGCGGGAGTTTCTCGAGGTCGGCGAGAATGATTGCGGTTTTGTATGGTTCAGGAATTTTTTCCACGAAGTCTCTCACAGAGGGTGCCAGCTGTTCAATCGGAGTCTCTTCGTCTTGTTCTGCTATGTCGAGTTCTTCACTGAGCGGACTTTCTGGTTTTCTATGTCGATACTCATCGGCGATAAGGTTTCTGGCGATTTGATACATCCAACTTTCAATTCTTGTCGCATCTTGAACTTTGCTCAAATGTTCTTGTGCGCGCACAAACACGTCGTGCAGAATATCTTCTGCTCTGAATTTGTCGTGAATACCTCGTTCAATGAAGGCAAGGAGCGGTTTGCGCAAGGTTTTGTAAAGCTGTTCGATTGCTGTCATTTTTGATTTTTGTTCGTGTCTTGCGACTGACGCGATGCTTACGCTCACCCAAAGCATGGCAGGCGTATCAGATTTGCATTAGCATATAACGCTCTTTCGTCCCGATTGTGTTTCCATGCAAGGGCGTGTTTGTTTGAGCATGCACCAACTTCATGCGTTTGCTCAATAGGTGTTATGCGAGTAATGGAAAACAGATGCTATTTTTTGTTGTCGCACCTTTGCATAAGCAAAACAGTTTGATGAGGCAACATGAGCTACAAAGATTACCCTTCGCCGCAGACGAAATACTATCACCACGCTTCTCCTTTTGTGCTTGAGTCTGGCGAGAGTTTGCCGAGTTTGACCATTGCATATCGCACTTGGGGCACATTGAATGCTGCGGCAGACAATGCCATCTTGATTTGCCACGGGCTGACTGGTTCTGCGGATGCCGATGAGTGGTGGGCGCCGCTCTTTGGTGAAAATCGTGCTTTTGATGCCACAAAAGATTTCATCGTTGCTAGCAATGTCCTAGGCGGGTGCTACGGCACGACTGGCGCTACTAGCATTAACCCACTGACAGGCACTTGGTATGGAGCACGCTTCCCACGTATCACGATTCGTGACATGGTCTCTGCGCAAGCGTTGCTTGTGTCGGCACTGGGCATTAAGAAGCTCAAACTTGTCATTGGCGGATCTATGGGTGGAATGCAGGTTTTGGAATGGGCGGTGATGTTTCCTGAAAAGGTTTCAGCGATTTGCCCGATTGCGGTTTCTGGTCGGCATTCCGCTTGGTGCATTGCGATTAGCGAAGCAGAACGGCATGCCATTTACAGCGATGCCAATTGGAACAACGGCAACTACTCACCTGACGCGCCGCCTACTGCAGGACTGGCGACGGCACGCATGATGGCGATGATTTCCTACCGTAGCAAAGCCAGTTTCGACATCAAATTCTCGCGTGCCTTGCAATCGCCTGACGCTGAACTATTTGCTGTTGAAAGTTACCTGCGTCATCAAGGCAAAAAGTTCATTGACCGCTTCGATGCCAACACCTACATCACGCTCACCAAAGCGATGGACACACACGACCTTGCCCGTGGTCGCGGCGACTATGAACATGTGCTTCGCTCCATTCGGCAACCCGCACTTGTTGTAAGTATCCCTTCCGACATTCTCTACTTACCGGAAGAACAAATGGAACTAGCGCACTACATGCCATGCGCTGAACTTGCCACGCTGCACTCGCCACACGGGCACGATGCTTTTCTTATCGACATGGAACAGCTTAATGACCTTGTGGTTGCTTTTCTCAAAAAACTTGAGTCTGGCTATCCTCTCCGCCGCTGCGATGACGATGACCTGGCTTCTTAATTATTTCTCAAATTGAGAATTTCTTTTTCAGCCATTCAAATTCTGAAAAAAATCTTCTCAAAGTGAAAAAGTATTTCTTCTGTTATGCTCTTTCTGTGGGAGGAAGTCAAAAAAATTTTTGTTTTTGTTGCGTTAAGTTACTTTCTCTACTAAATTCATCTCTGTCATCAATCAACGCTTGCATCACGCTCACCCAGACCCGAATGTTTGAGGTATGTTATCGTGCACACTGCAAGCGTAGCGTTCACACTTTGAAGGCATCATAAATCGTGTGGCACATCATATATGAATGCTGCTGCATGTTTTCAAGGGCACATTCTGTGCTTCTTTAGCTCTTATTCTTGATTGTCTTTTTGCTGTTTTGTATTTTCTCAAGTTATCTGCAGTGCTCATGACACGCACTGCGGTTTCTAAATCAACTGAAAAGGAGAGTGCTGTATGTACGTCATAAAACGAGATGGCTCACGTGAAGAAGTCAAAATTGAGAAAATTTTGCATGCAGTCTCGCGTGCATGTCGCGGGATTGAAAATGTCGTTCCGCTTGAGGTGGCAAAACGCACCATCAACGGTCTGCATGAAGGCAGTACCACAGAAGAGCTTGATAATCTTTCAATTGAAACGGCGGTAATGCTCACGGTCGAGGAGCCGAACTACTCCAAGGTTGCCGCCCGCATGCTTGCTGAAACCATTCGCAAAGAAGCTGGACGTGACGAAGCATTTCGTGATTACATCAAAACCGCTGATGAACTCGGTCTTATTGACTCGCGCATTCGTACACTTGCTGAAGAAGATTTGGATGCTATTGAATACGCCATTGACCACGACCGCGACGACCTCTTTGAGTATTTTGGACTTCGCACCATTTACGACCGATACCTCTTGCGACACCCGAAAACGCGCAAAGTCATTGAGCGTCCGCAGTGGATGTTTATGCGTGTTGCATTGGGCTTATCAAAAAGCATCACGGAAGCGATTGAGTTTTACGACATTGTCTCGAACTTCCTTTACATGCCTTCCACACCGACGCTTTTCAACTCTGGAACTCGCCATGCTCAAATGAGTTCTTGCTATTTGCTAACCATCGGCGAAGACAGTCTGGAAGGCATCTACAAAGCATACGCTGACTGTGCTCAAATTTCCAAGTGGTCTGGAGGAATTGGTATTGATTGGACGCCCGTTCGCGCCTCTGGTGCTTTGATTAAAGGCACTAATGGTAAATCCAATGGCATCATTCCATTTCTGAAGGTTATGGACTCGAGTGTTCATGCCGTCAATCAAGGCGGCAAACGCAAAGGTGCCGCCGCCGTCTATCTCGAACCATGGCATGCAGACATCGAGGCATTTTTGGAACTACGCAACAACACTGGCGCTGAAGAACGCCGTACGCACAATCTTAACCTTGCGCTTTGGATACCTGACCTTTTCATGAAGCGCGTGGAGAGCGATTCGCATTGGTCGCTTTTCTCGCCAGACCAAGTGCCTGAACTGCTGCACACTTACGGTGATGAGTTTGAAAGATGCTACTTACGCTATGAAGCCGAAGGCAAAGCGATGAAGCAAGTCTCCGCACGCGCACTCTACGGCAGAATGATGCAAACCCTTGCCGAAACAGGCAACGGCTGGTTCTGTTTCAAAGACACTTCAAATCGGCGTTCCGCTCAAACGGGCAAGCCGGGCAACATCATTCGTAGCTCGAACCTTTGCACGGAAATTTTGGAAGTTACCTCTAAAGATGAAACGGCGGTCTGTAACCTCGGTAGTCTCAATGTTGGGGCATTCGTTAGCGATGATGGAAGTTTCGATTTCAATAGCTTGCGCAAAGTTGTGCGCCTTGCTACAAAATTTTTGGACCGAGTCATTGACATTAACTTCTACCCTACCAAAGAAGCTGCCACTTCAAATCTGCGCTGGCGACCCGTTGGACTTGGCTTGATGGGGTTGCAAGATGTCTTCTTCAAAATGCGGTTGCCTTTTGATTCACCTGATGCAAAAGCGCTTTCAAATCGTATTTCCGAAGTCATTTACTTTGAGGCGCTTAAAACATCTATGCAACTTGCCGAAGCATACGGTCCATTTCCAGCATTTCATGAAACGAAATATGCTGATGGCAAGCTTGCCGTGCATCTTGCCAAAGATGATGGCATTGCTCCTATGCTGCATGAAGATTGGGATGCTCTCGCCGAAGCAATTAAAGTCAAAGGCTTGCGCAATTCTCTTCTTATTGCCATTGCGCCTACTGCCACAATTGCCTCAATTGTCGGTTGCTATGAGTGCATTGAGCCGCAGGTGTCTAATCTCTTCAAGCGCGAGACGCTCTCTGGCGAGTTTTTACAAATCAACCGCTACCTTGTGGCGGATTTGAAACGCTTGGGACTATGGACGCCGCAAATTCGTGCCGCCATCATTGAAGGTGAAGGTTCCATTCAGCACATTGATGCTATTCCCGAAGACATCCGCAATCTCTACAAAACTGCATGGGAAATTTCACAAAAGGCTTTGATTGATATGGCTTCAGAGCGTTCAGCTTTTGTTTGCCAATCGCAATCGCTCAATCTCTTCATGGAATCGCCGACAATGGGCAAACTTTCATCAATGTACATGTATGCATGGAAAAAAGGCTTGAAGACCACTTACTATCTGCGCTCACGAGCCAAAACGCGCATTCAGAAAACCACCGTTGCTGCAGCAAAAGAGGTTGAACAGATGGAGACGCTTGCCTCAACGCTGGTTAGTGCCGTCTCTGATGGTGCGTTTCATACTGGCAATGGTCAGTCTGTCTCAAACAGCAACACAAAAGACGCGATTTCCTGTTCGCTTGAAAATCCCGGCTCCTGCGACGCATGCCAATGAACAGATTGCAGATTTGCGATTGTGACTTGAAAGGGATTGACATACAAAGCAAAATCACAAAATCCAAAATCACAAAATCCAAAATCACGAAATCACAAAACCGTAACCAACTATGATTCTTACACACGACCTCGATCTTACGCTGCGCCCAATGAAGTATCCGCAGTTCTTCAAACTCTACAAAGACTCCATCAAAAACATTTGGACAACTGATGAGCTTGATTTTTCGCTCGACTACGAGCACTTGCGCGATAAAATTTCGCCCAAAGAAGCGCATCTCATCAAACGCCTTGTCGCCTTCTTCGCAACGGCGGATAATATCGTGGGGCATAACCTCGTGCTGAATCTTTACAAGCACGTCAATTCGCCCGAATACCGCATGTTCCTTGGCAAAGTTCTTTTTGATGAAATGCAACATGTAGAAACCTACCTACTGCTTGTTGATAGCTACATTCCTGACATTCGCGAGCGGCAGGAAGCCTTTGCGGCTTATCAGAACGTGCCGTCGGTCAAACTCAAGGCTGATTTCTGTTTCAAGTATATGGATTCTATTGAGCATCTGGATAAGCTCGACAGCGATGAAAAGAAGCGGCAATTTTTGGAAAACCTCATCTGCTTTGCGGCTTGTGTAGAAGGGTTATTTTTCTTTGGCTCATTTGCGTATGTGTATTTTTTGCGTCATCGTGGGTTGCTTCCCGGTCTTGCTGCGGCTACAAACTGGGTTTTTCGTGATGAAACCATGCATATTCAAGGTGCGATGGAAGTCGTGCAAGTCATTCGTGCCGAGTATCCACACCTCTTTGATAAAACGCTTGAAAGCCACGTCTATCAGATGATTGATGAAGCAATTGCCGTTGAAATGAACTTCTGCGAAGATTGTTTGCATCATGGCATTACGGGCATTTCGCAATCCATGATGCGCGATTATTTGGGCTACTGCGCCGACCAACGCTTAGAACAACTCGGATACGATAAGAAATACAAAACGAAAAATCCGTTTCCCTTTATGGTGCTTCAGGATGTGCAACCGCTCACGAACTTTTTTGAAAAGCGCGTTACCGAATATCAAAAAGGCTTCGATGCTAGCACTAAGGCCATTACCTTTGATGAAGAATTTTAATGCCGTGCTGACTATTTCATGATGTTTGTTTCTTTGTTGGGGTTAATACTTTGAAGCCAAAAATTTGCGTTGTGCGTGTTGCCTACGAGCGTTATGCTCATGGTTATTCTTCTGTTCTGCTTCCTCGCTTGAGCAGTGCCGCGATTTTCCTAAGGCTTTCAATTTCATACTCATAATCACGCTCTTGTTTTGACTTTGCTTTGGTTTGTGAAGGCTTAGGATGAAGTGTTTTTGGTTGTTTGAGTTGTAGGTGTCTTTGTCGCAACCCGTACTCCACACGACGCCGAAATTCTTCTACGGCAAGCATAAGATTCTGTCGCAATTTGCTAATATCCCATGGTTTTTGAATATGTCGAAAAATTTGACCTTCATTAACCAAGCGTACGATTTCCTCGAGGTCTGTGTAGCCTGTCATAAGGATTTTTGGTACTAATGGAGCAATACGATGTGCAGCAATCAGGAAATCTACTCCACTCATCCCTGGCATACGCTGGTCAGAAAGCAATACTGAAATCAACACATTAGATTCTAACACATCGAGTGCTGTGCGCGCATCATTACATGCAATCACATTAAATTCATCGGACAGTAAATCTGTGAGGGCTGTCAGCACACGTTTTTCATCATCGACCACTAAGATTTTTGGTTTTCCGCTCCGTCCGTAAAAGACTTCTCGGAACGCTTTCATTTCTTCCAGTTCTTCATTTAGCGTAAAGGGTTTTATGGGTGTTTCTTTTACTGGATTTACAGTTTTTTCCGCTTCGGTTTCTGCTAAAGTTTTTTCTAACTGCTCAACATACTCATTAAGTTTTTCAAAGAATTCTTCTTCAAAACTCTGATATTTTTTCACCTCAGCAATTGTTTCTGGCTTAAAGGTGGCAAAAAATTCTTCCTCGAAAGATGCGTACTGTGTATTGTTTCCTATTTTTTCAGTCATGTTTGGCTGTGCACTGACTTGTGCATTTTTATTCTCCGTCTCATCAGCTGTTTTTTCGTTTTCTTTTTCTGGCGTCACATGAGCTATGTCTGATGGCTTTTTCTTAGGTAAATTTTCTTCTGATGGCACGGATATTCTACTTGGCTTCATCGCATCTGGAGGATTCCCTGACGGTGTTGGTTGCAGCTGTTCTTGAAACATGCTGCGCGTTTGCTTCTGCTTGCGCAGTACAAACGATGCTGCTGCTAGTGCCACAATAGATTTGAGTGTCTCAGGGTGCCACGGCTTACGAACATAGCGGAAAATCTCTCCTAAGTTTACAGATTCCAACACCGCCTCGAGGTCTGTGTAACCTGTCAGGAGGATTCGCATAGTATCGGGGAGAATTTGCTTAACTTGCTTAAGCAAATCCACTCCCTTCATGTTTGGCATGCGTTGGTCGCTGATAACTACTGCTAAATCAGGCGTTTGCATCACTATGTTCAGCGCCTCTTCTCCACTCTGTGCAGTCAGCACAGTAAAGTCGGTCTCAAACAGCTGGCACAAGGATTCTAAAACCTGTGGTTCATCATCCACAATTAGCATTTTCAGTTTCGCCATCATGCCAACATTCCATTTTGTCTTGAATTACAAAATTATTTCCTACTTTGTTGAATTTATCAATCATTTTGTATCACTTGGTCTTTTGATGCTTCATCAGTCCTTATAAAATCTTGGATAGGAATCCGAATGATAAAGGTTGTTCCTTTCTCTATTTCAGTCTCAAAGAAAATTTCTCCATTGTGTTTTTTTACGATACTGTAGGCAATAGACAGCCCCAGTCCTGTGCCTTTTCCAACAGGTTTTGTTGTAAAAAATGGGTCGAAAATTTTGGACTGAATTTCTTTTGGGATACCTGGTCCATTATCCGAAATGCGTATTACGATATGACCATTTTCTTGCGCAGTAGAAATGTGAATTCTTGGATTAGGTCGTCCTTCCAGTGCATGCACTGCGTTTTGAATGATATTAAGAAATACCTGATTGAGCTGTGCAGGATAGCATTCAATCGTAGGCAGGTCACCATATTCTGTTGTTACCTGTATGTCATGATGCCTGAACTGCGGCGCTAGCATAAGTAGACTTCCTTTTATGCCTTCATGAATGTCTGCTTTTTTCATCTCTGCCTCGTCCAATCGCGAAAAGTTACGCATGCTGCGCACCAGACCTGCCATTTGCTCTAATCCACTTTGTGATGCTGCTAGCAGTCGCAATACCCGCTCTTCTGCCTCATCGAGTTCGGCAATTGTTCCATACGGAGACTTTGCAATTGCCTGCATTTCTTCTACAGCTTCTTCAAATTTGTCATTGTAAATTAACTCATGCGCTCTGAGTGCTCGCCGTAAGGTTTGAGCAAGTTCTATAAACCGTTCACGTACGAGCACTACATTGGTATTGACATACCCTATTGGGGTGTTTAGCTCATGCGCAAGTCCCGCCGCCATTTGACCTAATGAACTCATTTTTTCATTTTGAATAAGATAAGCTTGTGTTTCCCGCAGCTTCCTGAGATTATTTTCCAGCTCATGATTTAGTTTCTCAATAGTTTGCTTTTCCTCATTGATAAGTTCATTTTGCTCTTTAATTTTTTGGTTTTGCTCCAATATCTGTGCTGTGCGTTCGCTAATCACCCTATCTTGCGCCTGTAGTGAAAAAGAAAGTCGAAAAGCCATTGCTAAAAATACAAATACGCTAAGCAGTAACGCTCCAATTTGGAAACTCTGCAAATTATTAATTCTATCTTCTGACAAAAATCCTAAGGTTACAATAAAATTGCGGATATGCTCTGCAATTTGGTTTTTAAGCTTGGCTAAAATCGGATCCGCCACTTTCACAAATAGCACCGTATCGATTTTTCCTTGTTCTACTTCATGCGCTAGTTCATTAAAATCTTTTTGTACAGGTTGCCACTGTGCTTGAATGGTATCGAGTATTTGTCTAAGTGATGCTTGGTCAATAGGCTCAATTCTTAAATATTTTCCGTCCGCTTCCAGTATATCACCATTTATTAGTGCGTTTGTGAAGCGGTCAAACTTTCGGATTTCTTGTAGCGCCTTTTCAAGCCTGGGCAGCGCATCTTTTCCATCAATGAAAATACTGTAGTTTGCTTTCTCCAAATTCTCTACTGCGATTACCCAACTTCGCTGTTGCTGTATGGCGCAGAAAATCTGTTGTGCATCTTGCTGACTTTTGCGAGAAAGAAAAATACTCGTCACAAAAGCCGATGCTACAAGACACAGAAAAATCACTGCATATACAACTAACTCGCCATACCGCATCGTGCGCATGTCCTTTTTTCCACCAATTTCTATGCGATTTTGCATTAACACATCTCCTCTCTTTCTTCAGACCGACATACTTTTTGATGCGCAGATACTCCTTGCTTACTATAACTTCTTTTTCCGTACTTCGCTTAATGCCTTAAGTTTACTTGCAAGTTCTATTTTTTCAGGCTTGTCTTCTTGGCGCTCTTGCTCTGCATCCTGTACTGAAGTTTCATATTCCAAAAATGTTCTTCCAAACTTTTCTCGCTCAGCCAAATAGACAACCAATCGCTCCTTGTAGAGCTCAACCGCCTCTGCAATCGTTGCTTTTAGTTTGCGTGAATCCCACGGTTTTTGAATGTAGCGATGAATTTGACCTTCGTTAATCAAGCGCACCACATCTTCAACATCTGTGTAAGCTGTAATGAGAATTTTTGGAATCAGTGGCGCTATGCTGCTTACTTCAATGAGCAAGTCAGTTCCTGTTTTGCTTGGCATACGCTGGTCGCTGATGAGTGCCGCAATTAAGACATCTTGCTCCAACATTCTCAGCGCTTCGTCTGCAGTTTGGCTAGCAAGCACCTCATAGCGGTCTGCTAACAGTTCAGTAAGAGAACTTAGAACCGAGGGCTCATCGTCGACGACTAGCAACTTCGGTTTTCCTGACCCGTTTTCCAGTAGCTTTTCTGGAGCAATGCCTTGCTTTAAGCGCTCATTGACTCTTTGGAAAAACTTTTCTTCCGCATCTTGTCTTCGTCTGAGCTCTTGCAGCACTGCTGGCGGCAAGGTGATGCGTCGTGGGACAGGGTCTGGTGTTTTTGTCGTTGTTTTGTAACCTGATTCTGTCGCTCTCTGCTTGCTTAAAAAAGTGTTTTCTGCCAGTAGCAGAATGGCAGTTAGCTCATTGACATCCCAAGGCTTTTTCACATACCGAAATACTTCACCTACATTGACGGAATCCACAATAGCATCTACATCTGCAAAGCCTGTTAGAAGCAGCCTCATCGTGTTTGGCGAGAGCTCTCGGATAGCACGCAATACCTCGACGCCTTTCATCCCGGGCATTCGCTGGTCGCTTACCACAATTGCAATGTTATTGTTCTTAACAATTTCCAGCGCCTCCTCACCACTTGTCGTGGTGAAAACCTTATACCTTCGTGCAAATAACTCTCTGAGCGACTCCAAGACATATGGCTCATCATCCACAAAGAGAACCGATAGTTTCTCACCTTGCATCGTTGTTTTCTTTTCTGTTGATAGCTATTTTTCTGCTTAAAACTAATGCTCTTTTTTATGCGTGTTGCAGTGTTAGGTCTGCTTGCAACGCTTGTCTTTTACCCGATTTCGCAGAGAGTATCAAACGGTATTTTAGGCGAATGGCAGTTGGAGCCAGCATATCGCTACCATTCTGGCGCGCCAATTTATCTTCAGCTCAAGGAATCTGCGAACTGCGATACCATCATCATGATTGACTCTATCCGCCTTGCAGATGGCACCAAATTTCGCCAAGAATTACATCTGCCACTCTCACTTTCTGTGCATACACTTGAGCGCTCGGAGGTCGTCAAATGGAATTTTCGCCCAAACTCGCTTCATGTTGAATATTACCAGAAAATCAGCAAACCTGAATACCTGGCACTTATGTTAGACTTCGAGCTTGAGAATGGTCGCTTGCGTCTGCGCAAAACCCGCCGTGAGTTTGGCATTGATGAAACTGAAATCTTCTACTACATTCCTTTCAAACGCTCTGCACGATGAAAAAGTACCTCTCTACTGCTTTGCTACTTTGCCTCGTGCCTTTTCTTGTGCATAACTTTCATGTCAGTTATGCAAAACTGGCTATTGAGCAAAATCTTGCAGTAATGAATGTGCGCTTTTTTGCAGACGATTTAACACTTGCTCTCCAGCGTGCGCACCGTCTTGACACCTTTCAACTTTCAGCTACTGCATTTGCCGATTCACTTTATCTGGCATACTTCAATCGGCATTTTGAATTGCATAACAACGGTCAGCGGCTTTATCCTGTGATACTTTCCAGCGGCATTGACAAAGACATGTGGTGGTATCAAATGCTATTTTCTAGCACTTCTGCATTCCAAAATCTTTCTATCAAAAACACGCTTCTTTTTGACCTATTTGATGACCAAAAAAACATTCTTCAAATCATGCACTTTCCCTCCGAAAAAACGGCTTCGTTTTACTTCATTCACAGTGCCGCACAATATCACTTCGCCTGCCCATAGCTATGCTACACTTCTCCAACACGATGTGTATGCATAGCATTTCAATACAATTTGGAACGATGTAGCTTAAAGTTAAATTTTGAATTTGGAGATTTTTAGCTTTGCAACAATTTCTTAACCTAACGCTGTCATCACATGCCTAATGCGTTTTCTCGTCGCGATTTCTTGAAATCTGCATCGCTGGCATCGGCTGGCACCGTTCTTGCTGGCGTGCCTTTGCTTCATACGAAGGCTGAAGGCGCTCTGCGTGCGCTCTATTTGTATGAGCAAATCACAGATAGCAACGGCAAATATGTTTTGCCCGAACTGCCTTATCCCAAAGACGCTCTCGAGCCAGTGATTGATAAGACTACCGTAGAACTTCACCATGGCAAGCATCATGCTGCATATGTTGCTGGCGCCAACAAAGCTGAAGCGGAACTTCAAAAAGCTCGTGACAGTAGCGATTTCTCTATGGTCAAACACTGGTCACGCGAGTTGGCTTTTCACGGCTCTGGTCACATTCTGCATTCCATCTACTGGACAAACCTTACCTCGTCTGCCAAGAGCGGCAAGCCCTCCAGCGATTTAGCAAAAGCCATAGAGACAGACTTTGGCAGCTACGATAAGTTCAAAATGCAGCTGGCTAATGCTTCAATTGCCGTTGAGGCTTCAGGCTGGGGCGTCTTCGCCTATCAGCCTTTTGCCAAGCGTTTGACTATTTTACAATGCGAAAAGCATCAGGATTTGACCACTTGGGGCGCCGTGCCACTCCTCGTCATTGATGTTTGGGAACATGCTTACTACCTGAAGTATCAAAACAGACGCGCCGACTATGTTAATGCCATTTTCTCAATCATCAACTGGGATAATGTCAGCGCCCGCTATGAATTAGCACGAAAACTTGCGTAACAACTGCATGGTAACCAGTTACAGCCATGCTCATCCGATAGACTATTCCTCTCGGGCATGACTGAACAGTCATGCCCACTTTTTACATGCGCACCTTATTCAGGTTCGTAGACCAAGCTTTTGTAGATTTCCTCCAGTTGGGCTTTGAATTTTTCCTCGACAATTTTGCGCTTGATTTTTAAAGTTGGGGTCATTTCTCCCGCTTCAATGCTGAAGGGTTCGGACGAGAGAATGAATCGGCGCACCTTTTCATGACTTGCCAGTTCACGCGAAATTTTTTTGAGATGGTCATCAAAAATCTTTTTCACCTCTTCCCTTTGAAGCAGGTCTTTATCGGACTCAAATGGAATTTGATTTTTTCGTGCAAATGCGCGTACGGCATCAAAATTTGGAACAATTACAGCTGTTAGGAATGGGCGCTTTTCTCCCAATACGACGACTTGGTCAACAAACGGGCTATTCTGAATCATGTTTTCAATCGGTAGCGGTGCAATGTTTTTTCCGCCTGAATTGACAATGATATGCTTCTTTCGATCGGTGATTTTCAAGTAACCATCTTCATCGATTTCACCAATATCGCCAGTGTGAAGCCATCCATCAGGTTCGATTACTTCGCGTGTTGCCGCCTCATCACGCCAGTAGCCCTTCATGATGTTAGGACCGCGTAGGAGAATTTCACCATCGGGAGCAATTTTCTGCTCGACATTTTTAATTGGCGGACCGACTGTCCCAAATTTTATCTTCTCGATTCGATTGACATGCGTTACTGGTGAGGTCTCGGTCAGACCGTAGCCCTCGAGAATCGTGATGCCCAGTGCCTCAAAGAATTCTCCTGTTTCTTTAGGCAGCGCAGCGCCACCAGAGACAAAGTAACGAATACAACCGCCAAATTTTTCCTGCACCTTGCTGAAGACCAACTTGGTTGCAAGGGCATGCTGCATTGCCAGCAGGGGCGAGATTTTACCTTCACGCTTTGCCTTGGCAAACTTCTTTCCTACTCCAAGTGCCCAGAAGAATATCTTTTTGCGCACCGCCGGACCAGCATCCAAATCTTTGAAGAGCGCTGTTTTAATGCGCTCAAACAGTCGCGGCACCGTGATGACAATCGTCGGCTTGACTTCCGCGATGTTCAAACTCACAGTCTCAATACTTTCGGCATAGTAGATTTCTACACCACAAGCAAACATGACATAGTATCCTGCCGTCCGCTCGTAGGAATGACTTAGTGGCAAAAACGACAGTGTGCGGTCGTTACTATCTACAGGCAGACACGCCACACACGACTTGATGTTTTCACAGATGTTGCGATGCGTCAGCATCACGCCCTTTGGCAAACCCGTTGTGCCGCTTGTGTAAATGAGCGTGGCAATATCATTTTCGTCTATCTTTTCCACATCCTTAAACCAATCGGGCGTTTTTTCAGCAAATGCTCTACCTATGCGCTGTGCTTCCTCGAGCTCAATTTCGTTTGGCTCTCGATTTTCAATCGGATTCATCGAAAGAACATGCATGAGCGAAGGCACTTCATTTTTGATTTTGCGAATTTTGTTGAGCTGCAAACTGGTAGAGACTACTACTGCTTTGGCTTCAGAATTTTGAAGAATGTAGGCAATTTGATTGGGCGGCAAGGTCGGGTAGAGCGGCACATCAATTGCTCCCAGTTTCAAAATTGCCATATCGGCAACGACCCAAGCGGGACGGTTTTCAGAGAGAATACCTACACGGTCGCCTTTGCGCACCCCTATGCTATGCAGATACGCTGCCAGTGCTTCCACATCGGCTTTCAGTTCATCGTGCGAAATTCCCCGATATTGCCCATCCACTTTGCGTAGCAAGGCATACCGGTCTCGCCTGCCCTTGTAGTGAGCAAATACGCCTTCAAACATCTCAGGCAGCGTCTTAAATGCAGGATTGATAAGCGGCATGGTAATCTACAGTTGTGTTTTGTTGATAGCCATTTGAGCGCACTGTGCCGTGTATTTATGAAAAATTCACTGAAAAGTAAAAGCCCAAAAGGTGTTTTAAATTTTTGTTTTTGTTAAATCTTTCGTTAGACTTTATCTTTGCACGTACTATGATACATGTGCTGGCTGCATCACAGCTGTATGAGTAGCACCAAACGCTGCAGTTTTTGTCGTTGCTAACCCTCATACATCGGTCTTGCAACCCCGTGCTTTCATAGCCTTAGTTCCACATTCTTGAACTTTCCGCCCGTACATTTTCTGTTAGATACAACTTCCTCACCATATGGGGGGTTACTTGTTTAATAATCAACCATATCGAACTATGAAAAAGACACACTTTCTTCTCGCAATTTTCATGCTGACCTCCAGCCTTCTGGTCACAGCATGCAGCCGCAGCAGCGACAACCCTGCCGACCCTGCCGACAGCGGTGGCGGCACTGCAACTGGTTCTGGCACGATGAGTGCTACAGTTGATGGTCAAAGCTGGACAGCAACAAGTGGCACGGTTTTCGCAACCTACACTCCCACTACTGAGGGAAATGCTCTGTCAGTAGTTGGTAGCCAAGTGCAGGCCACATCTGCCTCAACATTCACCATTACGATTAACAACGTGAGAGGCACGGGCGAATTCCGGCTCGGCTTACCTGGGGTGGGTGGCGCTCAAGGTTTCGCGGGATACGGAATCGGAACTGGTGCTGGGTCAAATGCCCAAGCATGGGTGACCACCATCACCGAAACCGGCACGGTAAACATCACCAGACTCGACGTTCCAAATAAAACTGTTGCCGGCACATTTAGCTTCAGATGCAGAAACCCAAATCCAAATGCCACGCCAGAGATTCGCAATATCACCAACGGACGCTTTGAGGCAAGATGGCAGTAATGCAGCACAAGGGGGCACTTATTTGGGCGGGTAAGTGCTCTCTTTTTGCGCAAAGCGTTTCTCACATTATCTTTGTGGTTCAACGGCTTGTTGTCAATCGTTTGCAAGGATTTGAATGGGAAATCAGCCACCCTTTTCACCGGAGGAATCATCCAAAGAAAGTTCATATTCTTCGAAAGAGCGAGAAGCGTATTTCAATGATCCAGAGTATCGTCGGCGTATAGCGCGTCGGCGGCGACTTCTCGATTGGGTTTTTTATGCGATTGTAGGCACGCTGGGCATAGGCTTTCTCGCTTTGTTAATTGCTGTCGTGTGGCTTTCGCGTAGTCTTCCCAGCCTTGAACAGCTTGAAAACCCCAAGCCTCAGCTGGCTACTGAGGTCTACTCGGCAGATGGCGTGTTGCTTACAAAGTTTTTCAATCAGAATCGGACGGTCGTTCGCTTGGATTCAATCTCGCCGCATGTCATTCACGCCCTTATTGCCACTGAAGACTTGAATTTCTACAATCACTGGGGCTTTGATGCACCACGCTTCATGCGTGCCATGATAGAAAATGTTGGGCTGGTGTTGCGCGGCCGGCGTGCTCGTGGCGCCAGTACGATTACCCAGCAACTTGCCCGTAACCTTTGGCTTACGCCAGAGCGTAGCATCGCGCGCAAAATTCAAGAGATTTTAATTTCCATTCAGATTGAACGCACCTACACGAAGGAAGAAATTCTTTCGCTTTATCTCAATACGGTCTACTTCGGCGAGGGAGCTCACGGCATAGAAGCTGCGGCTTGGACCTACTTTGCTAAGCCTGCTTCTCAGCTTACTGTCCCTGAAAGCGCCACCCTAATTGCTGCGCTTAAAGAGCCCGCTCGTTACAACCCTGTAAAAAACCCAAAAGCTGCTCTGGCACGACGTAACCTTATCATCAGCCTGATGGAGCGCGCTAAGTTCATCACTGCCCATGAAGCTGAGCAATACCGTGCTTCCAAAATCACACTACATTACACGCCTGTAACGGATATTGGCATCGCACCTTACTTTACGGAATATGTCCGTCGCCAGCTCCAAGCCGCCGCTGAGAAGCATAACTTCGACATCTATCGTGATGGATTGGTGGTCTACACCACACTGGATACGCGCATGCAAGCGCACGCAGAACGTGCAATTCAGCAACATCTGCCATGGCTACAAGCTGAGTTCAATAAGCACTGGAGATGGGATTCTCGTCGAGGTGACTCGCTACGCACCATTTTTATCAAAGAGTCGGACCGATTCAAAGAGCTTATCGCAAAAGGTTTATCAGAAAAAGAAGCAATTAGGCAACTCAAAAATGACAAAAATTGGTTAGACACACTCCTGCGCGAAAAGACTGTGGTGCAGACAGCTTTCGTCGCTATTGAGCCTTCGACTGGTCACATCAAAGCATGGGTCGGCGGCATTGATTTCACCAAGTACAAGTTTGACCATGTTTGGCAAGCCAAGCGTCAGCCCGGCTCCACTTTCAAGCCGTTTGTCTATACCGGTGCTATTGATCAGGGCATTCCACCAAACTACAAAATTCTTAATCAACCAATCGCCATCAAGACCCCGCAAAAAATGTGGATGCCAGAGAATTCCGAGAAAGATGTTGGCGGATTGGTCACGCTGCGAGAAGCAATTGCCAATTCTATGAATCTTGTTACCATTCGCTTGGCACAAGCTCATGTACCGCCTTCGAAAATCGCTCAGTATGCTCGCCGCATGGGTATTGAAACACCGCTTGAAGAAAATTTGGCACTGGCTTTAGGTGCCTCTGTTGTTACACCGCTTGAACTGACCTCCGCTTACGGCACATTTGCCAACAATGGTGTTCATGTCTCTCCCATTAGCATCCTTCGTGTTGAAGACCGTTTCGGAAATACCATTCTGACTAATAAGCCTGTCAAGCGCGAAGCAATTAATGCCGCCACCAACTATGTGATGATTACTATGCTCAAAGGCGTCATTGATAGAGGCACTGGTGCAGCAATACGCTCAAAGTATAACTTCCGCTACGAGGCGGCAGGCAAGACTGGCACTACACAGGAACAAGGCGACGCATGGTTTATGGGCTTTACTCCACAACTGGTCGCTGGCGTCTGGACTGGGTTCGACGACCAGCGCATCAAGTTTACATCTATGAGCTACGGACAAGGCTCTCGCGCTGCATTGCCTATTTGGGCACTTTTTATGAAAGCATGCTACGATGACAAATCTCTCAATTACGAACCGCAGTATTTTGTGCGTCCCAGCAATGTTTACACTCGTTTGATTTCATTAGATACTAACTTGCCTACAGATGTATCATCGCCGCGTGCCTATGTAGAATTTTTCACAGATGCCAGCCTACGCCGCTACGCCTCACTTATACCTGGAAGCGACTCTCTCAAGCTTAGTATGCCTATTGCCTTACCTACTGCCAACAAAAAGCGCGGCGAAGGCGAGTATTGAAGACCGTGAGGAGCAGAGGGGTCTGCCACTCTGAGCATTTTTTACTCTGAGCGTTTTCCCTGTTATTCCAAGCGCTTTTCTCTGTCATTCCGAGCACAGCGAGGAATCCATTGCGTGGATGCTTTTCCATGCAGTCGCCACGCACTCGACGTAGGCTCACTTTATGTTCATCAAAATTGTGCTAGTGCTGGACGGGCGAGCTTGCTTTATGCGCTCATTGCGCCTTCGGTGCGGTGGCTGCCTCCTGTGCCGAACTGCTATTTTTCTGCCCTTCTGATTTAGGATGATACAGAATGGCGTAGACAATCCATGCGTATGCACCAATGAGCAAAATCGGGCACAATGTCAGCGAAATAAATCCATCCACATTGTTATCAATTGCCATGAGCACATAGCTTGCAATGATAACAGCTACACCTATGGCAATGTAGAGATAGTTTTCTTTGCGCAACGGCATGGTCAGTGAGAGCGAGGATTTTTTACTGGCGCCAGTCGTTTTTTTCCTCTCTCGGTCGTGCTTTTTCTCGGCAGTGTTTTGTGGTTTTGACATTGTGATGAGTACGGTAAAAGTTTTGATAAGGCTCTGCAAGCTTGTGCCCGAGACTAAGAAATTTTCTTGAAAGAAAAAAGAAGAAAGTGGGGGGTTAGCGCTACTTTTTTAATTTCTTTGATGCCATTCCTCAGAGCAGACTTTATCTAAGGCACTTATGCAGATTTCAGCTTCATGTTCCGTAAGGATAAGCGGCGGGAGCAGTCGGATAACATTGGTATTTGTTGCATTGATGATGACACCTTCGTCCAACATTTTTTCCACATAGAAACTGGCTTCACGCGACATTGATATCCCTATCATCAATCCTATCTGCCGCACAGCACGAATTTGAATGTGCTTGTGCATCAGTTGTTGCAATCTATTACGTAGATATGCGCCGACTCGTACAGCCTGATTCATCAAATCTTTTTCCAAGAGTTCTTCAATAAGTGCAAGTCCAGCAGCACATGCCACAGGATTACCGCCGAATGTTGTACCATGATTGCCCTTTGTGAAAGTCTCTGCTACACGCTCATTGCCAATGATTGCTCCAAGCGGCAGACCGCCGCCGAGTGGTTTAGCCGCACAAATCAAATCGGGCTGAATATCAAAGTGCATGTAACTGAAGAACTTGCCTGTTCTGCCACAGCCGGCTTGCACTTCATCAGCGACGATAAGAAAGTTGTACTTTTCACGCAGTCTATCTAAAGCGTCCGCAAATGCTTTGGAGAGCGAGCAGATACCGCCTTCACCTTGTACAAACTCCACAAATACAGCTGCCGTGCGGTCAGAGACCTTCGCCTCCAAATCTTTCGTGTCATTGAATTCAATGAAACCAGTCTCGGGCAGTAGGGGCTCAAAGCCTTTGTGATACTTCGGGTTTGCTGTGAGTGTAACTGCGCCGTAAGTTCTTCCATGAAAACCATTCGTGAGTGAAAGAATTTGGCGTTTGTCTTCAGAGATGGCGCTTGCCCACTTGCGTGCGAGTTTCATGGCGCCTTCAATTGCTTCTGCCCCGCTGTTCGAGAAAAAGACTTTTGAAAATCCAGTTAGTTCTAAGAGTTTCTCTGCCAACTTGAATTGGGGCTCGAGCAGAAACAGGTTGGAGGTATGGATATACTTATGAGCTTGTGTTTCAATAGCCTTGAGAATGCGTGCATTAGCATAGCCTAATGCATTGACACCGATGCCTGAAATCATGTCCAAAAATCGCCGTCTATCTTTGGTGTAGAGATAGACTCCTTCACCGTGCGAAATCTCTAATGGCAAGCGCGCATAGGTATGAAAGAAAATCTCGCTTTCTTTTGCTTTCAGAGAAAGCTCTTCGCTCAGGTGCTTGTCTTGTGTTAGCATCTTAGGTTTTGTGGACTGGTAGTTATCGACTGGTGACAGGTGTTGGCGTTAAAATTTTTTCAAGTGTTTCTTTGACTTTACTTTGCAACTCCTCAAGTGTACCATTGTTTTCGATTACATGGTCAGCGCGCTGGCGCAGCTCATCGTCGGAGAGCTGCATGCTCATTCGCTGCTCGATTTCATCCCTTGTCAGCCCTTTGCCTTCCAAACGTTTGATGCGCAAATCTCTATCGGCAAGCACAGCAATTGTCTCATCGACCTGCTTGTTACCGCCAGACTCAAAGAGAATAGCAGCTTCTTTGACAAGCACGCGCTCTCCTTTTCTTTCGGCATCTAGCTTAGCCTCATAGAAGCGTGCAAATACTTTTGGATGAATTAGGCGGTTTAGCGCCATCAATTTTTCCTTGTCGCTGAACACCAGCTGTGCAATTTTTTTTCGGTTAGGCACATTGCCTGTGTAAATCTCTTCGCCGAACAGCGCTTTGATACCGGCTATAACCTCTGGGTCAGTTTCCTGCAGTTCTTTAGCCACTTGGTCAGCATTAAAAATTCTGCACCCCAGCGCATTGAGAATGTTACAGACAGTGGTCTTGCCGCTACCAATACCACCTGTTACACCAATTACTCTCATTGTCAAGTTTGCCTGTTGAGGCTAAAAATTTTAATACAATTGAAATTTTCCTAATGTTGAATCTTGCTTTTCTTGCAGAATGATATGGCGTCGCTCTTCTAAGAGTTGAAGTGTTTGCATTTGCACCTCTTGCCATCGCTTTGGGTCGGTGCGGTAGCGCTCAAACTGCTCACTAAACTCTTGCGGTGAGTATGCATGCGCTGCAAACAGTGCACTCAAGCTATCGCTTTTGTTAAAGTGCTTCTTCAGCGAATCGCTAGCCGTGGCGTAGCTCCCCTGTAGGACCAACACATCTGCATAGACAGCAATGAACTTTCGGTCACGTGCATCTAACTTTACTTTTTGTGCGCATCCCAACCCCCAAAGCATTCCTACCGTTAGCGACAGTGCCATCAAGGGTTTTACTTTCAACACATTTTCGCTGAGTTTGAGTGTAATAAAGATAGCGCTTTCTAGATATTTGGAAACGAAGCACACCTGTTTTTGGTTTGTAACTGCGGTTTTTCCATAAACAACACCAACTTAGTAAAACTGAGTAGAATTATGCCATTCACACTTCCAGAACTGCCCTATCCCAAAGATGCCTTAGAGCCACATCTTTCAGCTCGCACCTTCGAGTTCCATCATGGCAAGCATCATCAGGCTTATGTTACCAATCTCAATAATCTCATTCCGGGCACAGAGTTTGAGAATGCCTCTCTGGAAGAGATTATCATGAAAACGGCGAAAGACGCCTCAAAAGCCGCTTTCTTTAACAATGCTGCACAAGTGTGGAATCACACTTTCTACTGGCACTGCATGAAACCTGCTGGCGGTGGCGAGCCATCGGGTGCTTTGATGGATAAGATTAAAGAAGATTTCGGGGACTTTGGCAAGTTCAAAGAAGCCTTTAAGCAAGCTGGTGTAACACAATTTGGGTCGGGTTGGGCATGGCTGGTGCTGGATAATGGCAAGCTATCTGTTGTCAAAACTTCCAATGCCGAAGTTCCGCTCACCGACGGTAAAACTCCGTTGCTGACCATAGATGTTTGGGAACACGCTTATTACATTGACTATCAAAATCGCCGTCCTGATTATGTGCAAGTCTTCATTGATAAGCTGATTAACTGGGATTTCGTGAGCCAGAACTTCGCTGCCGCTATGAAGTCTTAAATAAAAAAGAGGGGTTTTACCCCTCTTTTGGTCAGATTGCCTCATGGCATTTTCTGCCCGGGCAATACTGACAAGCTGTACATACAATCAGTCTAAGCTGATTTGTATGTCGTCGTTACTGCTTACTACTGGTACTACTGTACTACTAAGGTACTACTGTTACTACTAGGTACTGCTTACTACTGGGTACTACTGGTACTGCTGTACTACACACTCTCATCAGCGGCTTGAGCTGGGGGGAAGGTTGCTATGGTCTTCTACCTTCTTTGAGGTCGTATCGTGTGCTGCAAGCCGCTGTAATGAGCAACTTTA
>Ga0308397_1000586_pt1 | contig 24764 bp, 17 predicted proteins | sample Hotspr20SampleT8_FD_202356 | JGI IMG/M metagenome (GOLD analysis project Ga0308397, IMG submission 202356) | Hot spring phototrophic mat microbial communities from Mushroom Spring, Yellowstone National Park, Wyoming, United States - 20051001_T8 ...
TTGAGAATGAGGAGATTGATTAATTTAGTTATCTATCCTTATATTCAATAATATCACCTACATTACAGTTAAAATATTTACAAAGTTTGTCAAGGACTTCAAAGTCAATTCTTTTGGCTTTTTCGTAATAAAGAAGGGTTATTGTATTTCTGTGAACACCAATATCTCTTGCAACATCGGCAATTTTTAGCTTTCTTTCACCCATCAACCTTGATAAATGACATTTTATCATTAGAGAATATTTTTTCATTAAGGAAGCCTTTTTGTCAATCCAAAGATAAAAAAATACATTTTGATTGAAAAAATAACTTGACAAATTATATTTTAAATGTTAAAAATATATTTAGAATAATATTTTATTATATAGAATGACATTTTAATAAAAAGGAGGAATGCATGAAATTAATGGTTAAGGATATTAAGCCAAATGAAATAATAACTTCAATTTTTGCGATTGATTTTTTCCAGCTGAAACAGAGTAAGAATTCTGATTATTACTTATTCTTAAAATTATGCGATAAAACAGGCAGTATCAAAGGATTTATATGGCATGAAGCGTTGAATATAAAAGATAAGCTTAATGAAAACTCTTATGTAAAAGTAACAGGAATAACCAAAGTTTTAGGTGATTCTCTGGTAATTGATATTTTTGATATTACTCCCATTGGAAAGGAAGAAGTAGATTTAAGAGATTTTTTTGAAACAGTAAAAGAAGGCATTGATTACTGGTTTCAGGAATTAATAAATTTAGTAGATTTGGTTAAAAATGATTTCTGCAAAGAATTAATTTTTCAATTTCTTAATGACCAAAAAATAATGCGTCTTTTTAAAACAAGACCTGCAGGAGCTACTATTCATCATAATTACATTGGGGGACTTCTGCAACATACTGTAAATACAATGATTTTGTTAGATAAAATAGCTGATACATATAATGAGAAATTAGATAGAGATCTTCTTCTTACAGGAGCCTTTCTTCATGATATAGGAAAAGTGGAGGAATTAAAATATGATGGTACTATAAGATATACGATCAAAGGGGAACTTCTTGGTCATATCACCCTTGGTATATTACTGCTTGAGAAAAAGATTGAACGGATTAGAAACTTCCCCTATGAACTTGCATTGCTTCTAAAACACATGGTCCTTTCCCATCATGGGAAACTTGAGTATGGAAGTCCAGTTCAACCAAAGATTCCAGAAGCTAAAGTTTTGAGTATAATTGAAGGGACTGATGCAGAAATAAATAATAAAGTTCAAAACACAAGATATGAAAAAAATATTTTGCCCCTTTTAGATAGAACAAATCTAAGGTTACAAAATTCAAAAGTTGAGGTTATTTAAATGACAAAACAGCATGTTGAAATTTCAGATAAAGAAAAAGAGCTTCTTGATATATTGGCAGAAATAATAGCCATTGACATCATAAAAGAAATTAAAAATAATCAGGAGGATAAAGATGAGAGAAAATGAGTCTATAAAATGTGCTATATATGCAAGATACAGTTCAAATAATCAGCGAGAAGCATCAATAGAGGATCAAATTAGAAAATGTAGAGAGGCTGCCAAATCCAAAGGATGGATAATTCTTGAGGATCATATTTATTATGATAAGGCTCAAAGCGGGACCCAGATAGATTCAAGAAAAAGTTTAAAAAAAATGTTAAGTGTTGCAATGAGCGAAAACTGTCCTTTCCAGAAAATTATTGTTGATGATACTTCGAGAATTGCACGAAATACAAAAGAAGCGTTGAATATTTTTTTATTGTTAAATTTTTATGGAATTCACATATATTATGTTGCTCAAAGAATTGATACTGCCGAAGAAACAGCAGAGGAAATGATTACAATAAATGGTCTGATAGACTCAATCTACATAAGAAATCTTGCCAAAGAAACTCATAGAGGGATAGAAGGTCAAGTTTTAAAAGGATTTAGTAGCGGAGGAAAAAGATACGGATATTATTCTGCGCCTGTTCATAATGGAAGAGTTGATATTTATGGTAATCCCATTGCAGAGGGATATGTATTAAAAATTAATCCCGAGGAAGCCGAGACTGTAAAAAGAATTTTCAAACTTTTTGGAAAGGAAGGTTACAGTGCAAGAAGAATCGCTAATTTATTAAATAAAGAACTTAAGGAGACTGGCAAGCCGAAACCTCCTCGTGGCGATTACTGGAGAGTTTCAACGATTATTGGCAGCAAAAAGGACTTTAGAGGTATTTTGAATAATGAAATATATATCGGTAAATACACATGGAATAAAACATCTTCCAGAAGAAATCCTGAAAACGGCAAAAAGAAGAATTCTTAAAGAAACTGATAAATGGATTAGCATTATAAAACCTGAACTTAAAATAATAAGTGACGAACTATGGCAAAAAGTTAAACAAAGGCAGAGATATCTGAAGGAAATAACAAAAGGTAAATATACTAAAGCAAAAAAGATATATGCAAGGAATCTTTTCTCCGGGCTTATGACTTGTGGAATTTGTCAGGGTAATATTGTTATTGTATCAGGTGGTAAATACGCAAAATACGGATGTTCGAATAACTGGAACAAGGGTTTCTCTGTATGCGAGAATACAGCCAAGATAGATAAAAATAGAATTGAATTAGAAATCTTGCGGGCATTAAAATTAGATTTTAGAAATGATAAATTTATTAATTATCTTTTTAAAAAAGTCAATGCAATTATTAGAGCTAAATTTAAAGAAAATAAAAATGTACTTATGTACCGTGCATTAAAGGATGAACTTAAGAAAATTAATAGGGAAATAGATAATTTCATAAATGCTATAAAGGCAGGCATAATAACGGAAAGCGTTAAGAATCAATTAATATTATCTGAAAAAAGAAAGGAAGAAATTGAGTCAAAATTAGAAAATATTGAAAATGAAAAAAATAATATCCCTCAGATTAAAAAGGAAAATATAGAACATTATTTAGAGAATCTCAATCAAACTTTATCTCTAAATTCTGTTCTTGGAAGAGATTTTCTAAATAAAGTTGTTAGCAAAATTATATTAACGCCGATTGAAAATAAAATAAAGGTTACTATAATCCCAACTTCTGTTTTTTTACAAAAACAACCAATCTACATATTTTTGGATAAATCCCCCAGGATAGATATTAAGCCAAAAAGAAAAAAAGTAGCTTAAAACTAATTATAAAGGCAAATTTGAGAATTTTTAAGTTTTTCTTTGAATTGATTTAGTTTTTTAGCAATTAACTGCATTATTTCGTTAATTTCTTCAAGTTCCTCATCAGTAGGTGTTTTTTCGTAAAGTAAATTATTTAATTTTTCCGATAATTTTTCAATCTTTTTTAGCATCTTAATGAAAATGCTTATATCATTTTTAAGATTTTTATTTTGATTATTTTTACTATTAGGGATGATTTTTAATAGAATGTTTATATCAATTTCATTCATTATTTTTGTTTTTTCTCTCATGCTTTCAACTGTTCCAAAATTTAAATACAATTGATGATATTGGATAAATCTGCTTGGTTCAAAAAATTTCCCTAATTGTTTAGAAATTTCTCTTGAGAGTCTTTTTATAACTGAATCGTCGGAAGAGTATTCTTTTAATAGCTGATCTACATTTTTTCCAATTTCAAAAGCTAAAAAAATCTGTTCTTGCTCATAATCGTTCATTTTTTTAATTAAATAGACACATTCCCTTAAAACTTCCTGATAAATGTTCTCATTCTTTTTTTCTTTTGTTGACATATCAAACCTCCTATTGCTTTAGAATTATTAAGTTTGTTTCATTTTTTTTTAATAAATCTAAATTGCAATCGTTATTTAATATGATTTCTATTTCAAAAGTTCTACTCGTATAAGGTTGCAAACGGGTTCCCGTTTGCAACCTTATACGAGTATCTTTTTTTGCCACAAGTTTTAAAATAGAATCTATTATTCTTTCAGAATTTTCAATGATTTTTATTTTTATAGATGAATCATCATTTTTTTTAATAAAAATTTGAGATACTATCTCTGAAAGTGCTTCCATGGTATTTTCAGGATTTATCAATTTATTAATAAGTTCATTAAAAATTGCTTTGATATCATTAACTGTTAAAAATTGCCTAATATCTGGTTTTGAACCAACTTTTAATAATGTAAGCCTATTTTCCAAATCCTTCTTCTTTTTTTCTGATTCTTTTAGTTCCTGTTTAAGCGATTCGCTTATGAAGCCACTTTTAATTGCCTTTATCATGTTTTCAATTTCATCATTTATTTTCATCAATTTTTGCTCTATTTCAGATATATCTGACTCAAAAATGGTTCCTAAATAATTTTCAAAATTTTTATAAATTTCTTCAGCAAGATTTAAAATTGAATCATCATTAGCTAATTCTTTAATCAATGCATAAATGATTAATTCTTCCAATAGTGTCTTTTTTATTCTGATAGAGTTTTTGCAACATGAAGAACCCTTATTCCAGTTGTTTGAGCATCCATACTTAGCATATTTTCCTCCGCTAACAATGCTAAATGTTCCCCCACATTCTTCGCATTTTGCATATGGAATCAAAAGGTGTGTTGAATATTGTTTTTTGATTTCAACAAATCTTCTCGTATTCTCAAATTTATTACTTCTTGATTGAACCTTTTCCCATAGTTGATCTGATATTAACCTTAAATTATCATCTATTCGGCTCTTCCACTCCTCAAATTTATTTATTATTCTTTTCCTTTTACCAGTTGCAGAGTCTCTTTGTGTTTTGGTTTTGTTCCAAAGTAATTTCCCTATATATAATTCATTTTGTAAAATTCTTATGATTGTTGAAACTCTCCAGTAATCGCCACGAGGAGGTCTCGGTTTGCCTGTCTCCTTAAGTTCTTTATTCAATAAATTAGCGATTCTTCTTGCACTGTAACCTTCCTCTCCAAAAAGTTTGAAAATTCTTTTTACAGTCTCAGCTTCCTCGGGAAAAATTTCTAAGATATATCCCTCTGCAATGGGATTACCATAAATATCCATTTTGCCACTGTAAACTGGTTTTGACTTATATCCGTAATGTCTACCGCCGGCACTGAAACCTTTAATAAATTGTCCTTCTAAACCTCTGTGAGTTCTCTTCGCAGTTTCCTTTACGCTCATATTATCGATTAGTGCGTGAAAGGTGAGAAATTCTTCCGAAAACTCTTGCATAGTATTTATTCCTTGGTTGACGAAAAAAATTTCAACATTTTTTAATTTGAATGTATGATATATTTTCAATGCATCATTTATATTTCGTGACAAACGGGATGTTTCATCAACAAGTAAGTATCTAAAAGGAGCCTTTCCTGTTGAAATTAACTCACAAAGTTCATTAAATTGTTCTCTTTTTTGCGTGCTAAGACCGCTTTGAGCTTTATCAAAATATATATGCTCTTCAAGAATTTGCCATCCATTTTTAAATGCAAATTCTCTGCACTTTCTTATTTGATCTTCAATGCTTGTTTCCTTCTGATTTTCTGAACTATATCTTGCGTATATGGCACATTTTATATTCATAACTAAATCTAAAAATTTTTTGGCTTGAAAATATACAGTTTCGAATCGAACCGATTCGAAAATTGACCTTATGTGCTAAAATATTGACTTTATAAAAATTATTATTTATAATCTTCCCATGAATTATATCGAAAGATACGGATGGGATAAATATAAAGAAGAAGGATTAGCAGAATTAAAAAGAATTAGAGATTCTAATTTTTTAAAGGGTAAGGAAAAATTTAAAGATTTATTAAATCGTTACATAGAACTATATAAAAATGATGCTGACATTAAAAAGCAAGTAACTGGTAAAAATTTATACCCTGAGTTAAGTAAAGGATACTATAAAAGCTCTTGTGATAAAGCATATAGTACTATAAAAAAAATGAGAGAACTTTTAGATGAATTTTATAAAAATGAGGAAGGGAAACAATCTCAATATAGAATATTTTTTGTATCAAAAAAAAGAGATTACAGAATAGGTATAGAAAAGAACAAAATTGATGAATATACAACAACTGAAAAAATTCAAAGTGTTAAGCCTCATTCATCATTGGTCAATTCAATAAAGATAAATACGAATGTAATTTCAGAAAAAATTCTAAATTTTATTTCAAATTTCTATTTTATTACCATTGAAGCATTATTTAACTCAAAAAAATTAGCACTTAGAGTTATGCCAAAGGAAAATTTTGGAAATAATATTTATAAGATTACAATTGAAGGAATAAAATTAATTATATATTTTCTAATTTTTTGGTATTTTATTGTTTTATTTACAAAACATCTTTTAAAAATTCTTGAACTTCAACTACTAAGCAAATATCAAATTCTTTTCTATTCAAAATATTTTGAAATAAAATACAAACAACTTGAATTGCTTCTATCATCATTTGAGATATTTCCTGTAATTGCTAGATTTTTTATATTAGCAATACTTATTCCATTCGGTGTTTATAGCGCTTATAGTGCAATTATAAAAACTAAAAAATTTTCTTTCAATTTTTTACTTCCTGTAGCTGCTTTTCAATTCTATTTTTTATGGAGATGGATACTTGTTTTTGCATTTTTATTTTGGTTAGCAATTGAATCAGGATTATGGAATATGAACATTGTATTATCAATTGGGACAATGGTTGCTTTTATTTGGTATCTAATAATGCATTTCAAAGGTCTTTGCACACTTTACAATCTTACATGGAAAAAAGGAATTTCACCATTTATATTAAATTTAATCATATCATTTTTCTTACTTTCTTTTATATAATTTTCGGATAGAAATCGGATAGAAATTTTGGAAGGAAAGTTATTGATTTTTAAGGATTTTTATGGTGGAGGCGGCGGGAATCGAACCCGCGTCCGAAGGTGCTACTTCTAAGCATCTACATGCTTAGTGGAAGTTTTGAGATTCAGAACTTAGCTCGCCCTTCCACAGGCTTTCCAAGTTCCTACAACCCTTAAGTTTCCCTTAAGTGTCGGGTTAAACACTTAAGGACAGCTCTGATTTATGACACCTTTCTTAAGCCTCAGAGCAGAACCTAAGAAGGCGGCTGCTTTTAATTAAGCAGCAAGTGCCAATTCGGTGTTGGCAGTTGTGTTTTCCCCACCTTTTTTACGTGGCGGTGAGAACCACGGCATGCAGCTTAGCCCTCACTACCTCCGTCGAGTCCTTTCGCCCCCTTTTTAAAGATCATCTGTTTTTTATAGCACGCTCAATTTCTCTTTGAGCTTCTTTCTTTTTAATTATATCTCTTTTTTCATATTTCTTTCTACCACGAGCAAGAGCAATTTCAACTTTTACATAGTGTCCTTTGAAATATATCTTAAGCGGAATAAGTGTATAACCCTGTTGCTGTGTTTTACCTCTTAGTCTTTCAATCTCTTTTTTATGTAAAAGAAGTTTTCTTGTTCTTAAGGGATCATGATTGTAAATACTTCCATGACTATATGGACTTATATGACAATTAAGAAGAAAAGCCTCTCCATCCTTGATGATTACATAACTGTCTTTTAAGTTAGCTTTGCCTTCTCTTAAAGATTTTACTTCTGTTCCAGTAAGAACAATTCCTGCCTCTATAGTCTCATCAATAAAATAATCAGCATAGGCTTTTTTGTTCTGGCAGACGATTTTTATTGACATTTTGGTTGGTTCTGCTTACAGCAGAGGATTTCTTCTTCAAGCAAATACTTTATTTTCCTGAAGGATACATTTCTCTGTAACTACTCCCTCAGGCGTGAATATTTGAATTTTTCCGTCATCAATTCAATTAGTATTTGCTGAATTCTTTCTACAGGCAAATCTTTAAATTCTATTTCAACAATTGCTTTCATAATATAATATTATACCATAATTTTACCTTTTTTTAAAATCATTACTCTTCTACCATCGACGTCAATTCCATAAACAGTAGGAGCAAAGAAAATAAAATCCTGATGAAAAGGAGTCCTTATTTTCCCGCCAAAGGATGAATTATCGCCCAAAGCAATATGAATTGTGCCAAGTATTTTTTCTGACTCAAGTATGTTATCTGGTCTACTTGCTTTATCATTAATACCTATACCAAGCTCTGCAATGTTTCTATTTTCGGGTCTTTCACTTAGCTTTCTTTCAAGATCTATTTTGTAAGGTTCATCTCCTTGTATTTCAACTACCCTTCCCTCTTTTATATGTAAAATTATAGGAGTATTTAATTTTCTTGTTGGTGCCCATTCTAAAACAAGTCTACCTTCTGATAAACCTTCTAAAGGTGCAAGGAAAACTTCACCAGCAGGTAAATTTCCGAATGAGCCTTTTTTAGTTAATATTCCAGAGTCAATATGAATTTTTCTTTTATTTTTAAATAATGTGATATCAGTACCATTTGGTGTTTCTATACGAATTTTTACAACTTCTTCAAGAATTTTCTTTATCTTTAAACCTCTTTTGTATATTTTCATCCAATCTGCACTCATAGCTCCATCAAGCATTGAAATATCAAAAAGAGGCATACTTGCGTATCTTGTTCCACATATTCTTGTTAGCAAATCTCTGAAATTGGTATGACTTGTTGAAAAATTAGACAGGGCAATCACTGCATTTACAGCGTCATATTTGTGAGTTTTAATAATTTTTTTCACTGTCAATAGCTCTTTTTCAGTTATTTCCTTTGATATTAATTTTTCTAAGAATCCTCTATTTTTTAAATCATCAAATGTCCTTTTACCAAAAGCAAGTTCCCAAAGTTCTTGAGGTGGTTCTGATCCATGGAAACCCAAAGAAGGATATTCAAAATAAATAAGTTCTTTACAAAATCTGCTTCCTATTTCTTTTAAAACTAAAACTATATCTTTTAATGTCTGTCTTCTAATCCTGTCGTATTCAGTAAGATTTTCTTTCTTTCTTATTGTATCTGTAAATAAAAGAAGCCTTTCATGAGTCTTAATATTTAAATTGACCTTATAAATATCTTCAAGAGGCTTTATGTTCATTCAAAAAGCTCAATCTGATTTATTTTTTTAGATTGAAATTCAATAGGATATTTACAGTTAAAACAAGCCATACAGTATAAATCAGAATTAGGTACTATTTTTTTCAATCCTTCGATACTTAGATAACCAAGAGTATCTGCTGTAGTGTATTTTTTGATCTCTTCAATTTTATGTGAAGACGCAATAAGCTCTTGTCTTGTAGGAGTATCTATACCGTAGAAACAGGGACCAATAGTAGGTGGAGAGCTAATCCTTAAATGAACTTCTTTAGCTCCTCCAAGTTCTTTTATCATTTTTACTATTTTTTTTGAAGTTGTCCCTCTTACAATAGAGTCATCTATTACTACTACTTTCTTACCTTTCAGAGCATCTCTAACAGGATTAAGTTTTACTTTTACTCCGAAATGTCTAATACTCTGTTTTGGTTCTATAAAGGTGCGTCCTACATAGTGATTTCTTATCAATCCAAATTCGAAGGGTATACCACTTTCTTCAGCATATCCTAATGCTGCAGGCACGCCAGAATCAGGGACAGGAATAACCAAGTCAGCATCTATACCATGTTCTCTGGCAAGTTGTCTTCCAAGTTCTTTTCTTACTGTATTTACGCATATGTGATCAAAAATATAACTATCTGGTCTTGCAAAATAAATGAACTCAAATACGCAGTATGCTCGTTTCACAGAATTGAAAATTTTTATGGAATTTAAACCATTTTCATCAATTATTAACATTTCACCAGGCTCTATATCTCTTAAATAAGTGGCGCCAATAAGGTCAAAAGCACATGTCTCTGAAGCTACTACATAGGCATCCTTTATCTGTCCAAGACAAAGGGGTCTTATACCATAGGGATCCCTGATGGCAATTAATTCTTTTTCTGTCATTAACAACAACGAAAAAGCTCCTGATATCTGTCTTACAGCGCTTGCAATTCTCTCTATTAGCTCCCCACTTTTTGCTCTTGCAATAAGATGTAAAATTATTTCACTATCTGAGGTGCTTTGAAATATAGCACCATCTTTTTCAAGCTTATTCTTCAAATTTTCAATATCTACTAAATTCCCATTATGGGCTATTGCTATGCTTCCAAGAGAGTAAGTTGCCATAAGAGGTTGAACATTTTCTATCGTGCTTGAACCTGTTGTTGAATATCTATTATGCCCTATTGCTATGTGACCTGGTAAATTTTTTAAAACTTTTTCATTGAATATTTCAGCCACAAGACCGAGGGATTTTTCCAGATACAACTTTGTACCATCAGATGAGCAGATTCCAGACCCTTCCTGCCCACGATGCTGAAGAGCATAAAGTCCCAAATAAGTAAGATTGGCAGCTTCAGAATGACCAAAGATACCAAATATTCCACACTCTTCATGTATATCAGGCAACAATAAATTTTTTTTCATTTCTTAATATTATTAGAAATGCCTCTGCAAAATTTTAACATAAAGCTTTTTTAGTTTACTACATCTTTTTGATATAATTAAAGTGTGAGGGTGAATGAAAGTATTTTAGAGCCTTACTTAGAGCCTGAAAAATTAGACAAAATTATCAAAGTTTTTGCCTCCTATCCCGGAATTCTAAGTAGTGTAGAAGAATTAGTAAAAAATCTTCAAAGCAATCTTTCAAATTTAAATATTGCCTACGAAATAGAAACTCACTTTTTAAAATACTTTAATTATTACTTAAAGCATCAGGAAGGTTTTGACGCAGTAGAGGCTTTATTTGATTATCTAATCAAACATATAAACAAAAAAGATACTGAAGGAAACTATTTAAAATCTTTACTCAGAATGATTCTAAAATTAATTGAAGAATGTAATGCTCCAGAAAATCAAAAATTTCTTGATTTAGCATCCAAAATCTTTAAAAATCTTTCATCTTTGGACGTATCAAAAAATCTATTAAGATTGGATACATTGAGAATCATTTGCAAAGCTCTGATTAAATTGAATATTTACCACCTCGATTTAATAGACTCATTTAAAAAAATTTATAAAAAATACCTACAAACTCTTTACACCTCTATAGGCTCTATAAAAAATCCCATTGATTTTTACAAAGAAGCCTTTCCTCAAGGTTTACCATTTGTTCAGGAGACTTTTAGTAATTTCTACAAAGAATTATTAGATAATACTAAAAAAATTGAAAAAATCGACGAAATAAATGAGTTAGTAAATATTAATTCTCGATTGGAAATTCTTAATATTCTCCGAGAAATTCATAAACAATTTATAAAGTCAGGAGATATATGGATCGATATTCAAAATAAAATTCTTTATCTATTCTGGATTACTGAAAATGAAGAATTAAAAGAATTATACGATTTTTCAATAAGAGAACTTGGTAAGATTTTTAAAAACTCTTTTCCTGTTCTGATTTCTCTTTCCACAAAAAAAACTTTAGAATTGATAGAAAAATTATTCATACAATTTGAGAGATTTTTTTATGAACTGCCAGATGCTGTGTTATTTTCTTTAGAAGAAATGGGCAATGCTGTTTACTCTTCAGAAAATAAAGAAGTTATAAGTTTATTCACAGAAAACTTTATTTCTATTGGATTTCACTCACCTAATTTAAAAGGATTTATGGAAGACTATACGATTTTAGAAAACAGAAATCACTTAAGAGGTTTGCGATTATGGTTCAATTTAATCTCGAAAAATCCCGCGCTATCTAAGGAATTAATTCCTGCTCTCAGCATCTATTTGTTTTTCGGCGGTGTCCATATAAAAGACACAGATTTTTTTCAGAGAGATATAACAAAACTTCTAAATTCTGAAATACACACTTTTTTTTATTTAGTTAAGCCGATTTTAAGAAAACTGCCAGTTTATTTTAATGAAATAAATGCAGAGGGACAATTACGAACAGTTTCCACAGAAGTAGATGAAATATTTAAAAGAAAGGACCTAATAATTCACTTTATAAGAAAGCAGGTTCATGTAGAAAGCAGTCCTTTAATTATAGATTTACTGAAAGAAACTATAAATTTTTGGATCACTGGAGATAAATCAAAACTGAAAAAATATTTTCCTCAAGAACTATTAGATGAATTAGAAAATGAAAAAGAACATTTTATAGTATTAGGAGAATTGTTTAAAAGATTAACTGAAGATTTTAGTTCCTTGAGTGAACTTCTTTTTACACCAATAGACACAGTAGCTACAAAAATAAATTTCTATCAATTTCCACAAGTTATCAAGACTAAGGGAATTCTCACTATCAGACTATTTCAAATTCTTTACAGCAAATATAACATAGATTACTGCGAATTAGAACATTTTCTTAAAGAAACTTTGTACTTAGGTTTGCCTGATGGTTCTTATCTTATAGAAATATTCTTAGAAGACTCCCTTTATAAAAAAATTGAAGCCTTGGTTAATTATCTCGAAGAATTAAAAAATATTATTCTTTCCACAGAAAGATATGAAGCCTTTGAAGACATAGCCCATAAAAGACATATTGCTGCAGGGATACCTTCAGTATTTGGAAGATACAGCGAAAGAAAGTTTAATGCCCTTTCTGTATTTTTGAGGCTTGAAAATATACTTCACAGTCTTCTTGATGAAGTAGAGCAATCTATTGACTTAGATTTTATTACAAGGGCAACTCTTTTTAGAATTGAAAAGTATCTTAAACTTTTTCTCAAAATTCTTGAACTTAATGGACTTACATCACAGAAATTTATCAATACACTTGATATGTTAACAGTTGCTCTTGAAATAAGAAGATTTACTTTTTCACAATACATGGACATATTTAGAAATCTATCAGAATCTGTTAGTGATATTGTTAACACTTATTGTACAGCACCATATACAAAGTGGTTAAGAAAAATAATAACAAAAATAAAAACAGAACATGAAAATAATAACAAAGAAAGTTTTGAGTTTATAAGTGCATCATCTGAGAGATTTCTAAGAGATATCGTAATGCAATATCCTGGATTGAATCAACTTGACAGATTAATTGGTAGGATAATAAAGACTGCCTATAATCAGGCTGAAAAATTACAATACAAGGAACTTGATCTTCTTATGACCTATGACCCTAAAAAAATAATTTGTGACATTTATGCTCCAAAGAGAGAAATAAATGACAGAATACACTTAGGAAACAAAGGCCACAATCTAATTAAACTCTCTACAAAAGGTATATCTGTGCCACCAGGATTTATACTTACCACCGAAGTTTTTAGATGTAGAGAGGTAATCAATAATTTTGAACCTGCTTTAACACATTTAGAAAAAGAATTAAAACATGCATTAAGAAGGCTTGAAATTAACTCCAAACGAAAATTTAATGATCCCTCAAATCCTCTTTTAGTATCTGTAAGAAGTGGAGGAGCAATTTCAATGCCAGGTATGATGAACTCCTTTCTTAATGTAGGAATAAATGACGAAATTGCTGAAGGACTCAGTAAACAAACAGGTAAACCTTGGTTTGTATGGGACAGTTACAGAAGATTCTTACAATGCTGGGGAATGTACTTTGGACTTGACAGAGATGAATTTGACAATATAATTAATTTTTATAAGAAAAAATATAAAGTAGAATTCAAAATTCAGTTTACACCTGCCCAGATGAAAGATGTTGCTCTTGCCTATAAGGAATTTATTCTTTCTATGGGGATAAAAATAGAAGAAGACCCCTGGAAACAGCTTATAATTGCTATAAATCAAGTTTTCAATTCATGGTATTCCCAAAAAGCAAAAACCTACAGAGAAATTCTCGGAATTTCTGAAGATTGGGGGACAGCAGTAGTTGTTCAAAAAATGGTATTTGGAAATCTTGATACAAATTCGGGCTCTGGAGTTTTATTCACAAGAAATCCAAAGGAACCCTCAGACAGACTTGTTCTTTGGGGAGACTATACACCAGGAGCCCAAGGTGAAGACATAGTATCAGGTCTTGTAAACACCTTCCCAATATCAGTTGAACAAAAATTATATGAGGGAAGAGTTCATGAAAAATCTTTAGAAGAGGCTTTTCCTGAAATATATCAAACCCTACTTGAAATATCAGAAAAACTCATTTATAAAGAAAAGTGGGATCATCAGGAAATTGAGTTTACCTTTGAAGGACGAGGGGAAAATGACCTTTATATCCTTCAGACAAGGGAAATGAGCTATTTAAAAGGTGAAATGATAACAGTATTTCTGCCTTCTGTAGCTTTAAATGAGAGTAAACTTGGAACAGGAATTGGTGTAAGTGGCGGTGCTTTGTCAGGACGAATTGTTTTTGATGTTGAGGACATTAAAAATTTTAAAGTACAGGATCCTCAAACTCCTCTAATACTTTTAAGAGCTGATACAGTCCCCGATGATATCATTCACATTGCTAATGCTGATGGAATTTTAACTGCAAGAGGTGGCTCCACATCCCATGCATCAATTGTGGCAACTAAACTTGGGAAAACCTGTGTCGTAGGGTTTTCAAAAATGACTGTTTATCAGAACGAAAAAAAGTGTAAAATAGGAAAAAGAAGTCTCAAAAAAGGTGATTTTATCAGCATAGATGGAAGAAGCGGATTGGTTTATCTTGGAAAACATGAAACTCAAAAAATTTATCTTACAACTGAAATTTTATAAATTTTAGGGGGATAAAATGGCAAATACAATTTTGGGGATTAATGGTTTAGGAAGAATTGGGAAATTAACACTGTGGCATCATATTGGAAGAAAATATTTTTCTCAGATTGTTGTGAATCTTGGTAGAAAAGTAGGTAATTCTCTAAAAGATGTAGCCTTTTATATTGAACATGATTCCACTTACGGTAGACTTCATAACTATCTTTATGGATATAAATCAAAAAGTGTCATTGAAAAAATAGATGAAAGTAACTCTACAATAATAATTGATGGAATACCAGTAAAAATTCTTACGGAAAATAGAAATCCAAAAGATATAGGATGGGAAAAAGAGGGAGCTAAATTAGTTGTTGACACAACTGGGAAATTCCTTGATCCAACACTTCCATCAGATTCAAAGGATGGTTCAGTAAGAGGACATCTGGATTCAGGAGCCTATAAAGTAATAGTAAGTGCACCCTTTAAAATAAAGGATAAAATCAAGGAAATACCAGATGATGCTGTAACAGTAATAATGGGAATCAATGAAGAAATGTATGTTTCAAAAAAACACCTGATTATATCTGGAGCATCTTGTACAACAACCTGTCTTGCTCATATGATGAAACCTCTACTTGATTATTTTGGGGCAGAGAGGATTCTCAGTGTTTCAATGGCAACTGTTCATGCAGTAACTGCCTCTCAGCAGGTACTTGATAGAGTACCAAAAACAGGAGCAACAGATTTAAGAAAAATTCGTTCTGCAATGAATAACATAATTCTCACAAGCACAGGTGCAGCTAAGACTCTTGCACTTGTATTACCAGAGATGAAAAATATTGGATTTATCGCTCAATCTGTAAGAGTTCTTGTGGTAACTGGTTCATTAATTATTCTTGTTGTTGCTTTTAAAGATGAAGAGGAAAATTTAATCAGTGGAGATTTAATAAACAGTATATATAAAGAGGCTTCTGAGAGAGAAAAAAGAGGATATTTACTGTTTACCGATGATCAAAAAGTGTCAACAGATATAATAGGATTCTTTGGACCTGCTGCAATTATTGAGGGTAGCGAAACACATACAAGAACTGCCATGATTACCCTTGATATTTCAAAGATGTGTTCAATTGGAAATCCAACAGTAGATAAATTACAAATTCCGGTAACTCAAGCAGTAATATATGGCTGGTATGATAATGAACTTGGAAGTTATACAAACATGCTCGGAGATTTAACAGTTAAGGTATCCCAGGATATTTATTAATGTTTATTGATTATATTGCTTTCTATGATATCAATTGAAAGAGGTTTTGAAAGAAGAAATCCCTGAACCAAGTCACAACCAAGAAATTTCAAAATATTAAGCTGTTCTTCTTGTTCAACTCCTTCAGCAAGGGTAAGTTTGTCAAGTCTTTTTGCAAGCTCTATTATTGTTTGAACAAGGGCAAAAGATTTTTTATCTTTTAGTATTTCTCTTATGAAAGCGATATCAATCTTTATAATATCTATGGGCAAATCTTTAAGATAAACGAGGGAAGAATAACCTGTGCCAAAATCATCCATTGCAATTTTGGGTGGATTTTTCATTTTTTTGATAATTGAAATTATTGCCATTGCTTTTTCCTGCTCTTCGATGAATACTCTTTCTGTAATTTCAATTGTAATTTTATCTCTTATTTCTTCGGGAATGTTTCTTATTTTCCAGATAAAATCTGGCTCATTAAAACTTTTTGCTGAAATGTTTATAGAGATATTGATACCCCATTTCCTTATTTTTTCAATTGTTTCTTTGATTAACCACTCCTCAAATTTTTTCAGATAATTACTGTTTTCGATGTAGTTAATAAAGGAGTATGGATAATAAATTTTGTCATTGTCAATGATCCTAACTAAAGCCTCCAAGCCTGCTACTTTCAAAGTATCAGTATGATAATATGGTTGATAGTGAAAGACAAAGAGATTTGCATCAAAGGCTTTTCTGACAAGATTTATTGTGTCCCATTGTCTTTCTACATCATTTTCAATTGCCGGGTCATATAATTTAATTACTCCTTCGCCTTCATTTTTTGCCTTTGTTAGAGTTATATCAGCTTTTTCATATAAAGACATAAAAGTTGTCCCATCCTTTGGGAATAAAGTTATACCTGCATTAATGTTGATACTTAATGTTTTGCCATCTATTTCAAATTTAAAATCATTAAGTTCTAAAATTTTCTGATAAACATTATAGGTATCAAAAGAAGTTTCAACCATAAGATATGCTCCAAAGGTATCAGCACTTATTCTCGAAAGCGCATCTGTCTCGTTAAAAATTTCCTTTAATTTTTTAGAAAAGGACTGTAGAAATCTATCACCACCTGAAAATCCTATAATTTTATTTATCCCTGTCATATTGCATAAATCTATTAATACAAATACTCCTATGACTCCTTTTGACCTGGTTTCTATCAATTTAGTAGAAACAATAATAGAAAATCCATTCAAGTTTAAAAGCTCTGTAAGGGCATCATAGTTTTGTAGTTTATTTATTCTGTCAGAAAGCATCAATTTTTCTGTAATATCCTTTGCCACAGCAACGAATCTTAAAATATTTCCTGGAAGTTTTAATGGAATAATTTTTAAGTCTACATGAAAAATCTCTCCGCTTTTTTTTCTGTTTGGTGTTATAGCATTGAATATTCTGCCAGAAAGAATAGTATCCCACATTTCTTTGTAAAATTCTGGTGGATTAAGCCCAGATTTAAATATTCTTGGATTTTTTCCAATCAACTCTTCTTTTTTATATCCGCTTATTTTTTCTACTGATTCATTTACATAAAGAATATCTCCTTTTTCATCGGTGACAAGTATCCATGTATCAGAATGTTTAATTGCCTCTGCGATGATTGTGTTATTCCTTATTCTTTCAACTCTTAATAGTGCAAAGGAAAGGTCTCTCTGGATTTCTTCAAGTATATCAATAACAGACTCTGAAAAGTAATTTAAAAATTCTGAATAAATACTTAGCACAGCTACAATCTTTCCATTTTTAAAAACGGGAATTGCGCAGGAAGATAAAATACCTCTTTTTAAAAGTTCAGCTCTTATAATGTTTTTATGATGATTTTTTCTCAGGTCAGGATTAATTAATATCCTTTTCTCTGTCAGGATTCTATCACATTTATGCTCCAATTTATTGATCAAATTTATAAATCCTTTATCATCGCCATAATAAAAAGCAGGAATTCTTCTTCCTTCATCATTAATTAATCCAACCCATGCAAGTTTAAAATTAAGTTTTTCAACAAGGGCTTTACATATTCCATTATATATTTCCTCTTCAGTTAATGATGTGGTTATTATCTTATTTACTTCCTTTAAAATTTCTTTTACACTCTCAGCATGCTTTTTCTCGGTTATGTCATAAAAGAAAACACAACCTGAATATCTACCTTTAAAAAGTATTGTTGATGTGAAACATTTTACATATATTATTTCTCCAGTTTTTTTTACGAAACGAAGATCATAAATTGCAGAAAAATTTTCTCCTGAAAGTCTTCTTTTTCTATTCTCAATTAACCGTTGATCTCTGTCCTCAGGGTAAATTAAATCAATAGATGTCATTTTAAAAATTTCCTTTTCATTATATCCCAAAAGATTTAAGGCATAATCGTTTATAAAAACTATATTTTCCTGATAAATAAAAAACCCAATAGTTGTAGATTTTATGAGAGCTTGAGTTATGTCATGGTAGCTCCATTGTTCAAGCAAAATTTCTAACTGTTCATAAAGACTTTTGAGATACTCTATTTCTGCTTCTGTAGCTCTATCTATTCCTTCAATATTTAGCAATTCTTCTCTGTATTCTTTTAATGAGGGATGAATAAATATAAAATGAGGGCATGGGAAACATAAATCTTCTGAAAATTTTATATTTTTTTCATCTTTAAGTTTTTCAAGCATTGATGTATAAAAAAATCCAACATCAGCAGTTTCATTTTTTATGAATTTTATTATCTCGTCATAATCTTTTGCAAAAATAAAACTAAAATTCTTGTATTGCTGTTTATGCAATAAAAGAGGGATAAGAAAATATCTTTTTTTTATTAAAGCTACATTTGTTATTTTCTTTTCTGGTGAATAGGAAAGTGAACTTATACTACAGAGATAATTAGCATCATTTTTAATTTTCCCAAGAAGAATATAACCCTTTTCAAGAAGTCTCATGGAAGTATCTGGATCTGCATAAAAAATGTCATAATCAGCCTGATTGATTTTTTCTTCTTCCTCAATAAAGTCCTCAAATAAAACAGTCTTTACCTCTTTATTGAGAATTGAAGAAAGGGAATTAATGATACTTTCCCACTGTTTAATTTCTTTTTCTCTGCAATGAGGACAAAAAGCAAAGGTTAAAGAATTATCCTGCATAGGTTTAAAATTTAGTTATTTTTGTAATTTCATCATTAACTTTTACAACAGTGGAAAAAACTTTATACGTTTCATTTAGCATGGACGCAGTATTAGTTATTCTTTTGGAGACATCTGTTAATACCTGGCTTTGCTCTTCTATTGCTGTTGATAAGGTATTTACAGCATCCCCAACTGTATCGGTCATTCCCTTTGTTTTTTCAAAAGAAATTCTTATATTTTTCATTTCTTCTTCCACTTCTCTAAAAAGTTCCTTAATTTTTTCAACCTCTCCTACTGCAACCATAACTCTTTCACTGAGATTACCAAGAATTTTTCCTATGTCTTTTGTTAGAGTATCTGTTTTCTGGGCAAGTTTTCTTATTTCATCAGCCACAACTGCAAAGCCTCTTCCAGCCTCTCCTACCCTTGCTGCTTCAATTGATGCATTCAAGGCAAGAAGATTTGTCTGATCAGCAACATCAGAAATAGCAGTGACAATGTTACCAATGTTTTTTGTTGCGTCACCAAGGTCTTTTATATTTGTTACAACCTCGATTATTTTTTCATTGTGGGATTCTATTTCCTTTACTCTCTTTTCAAGTTCCTCATCCATTGTTTCATTTTGTTTGACCAGAGACTGAACTTCATCATTTATAGAAGCTACACTTTTTGACATATCCCTAATAGTGGTGTCGATTTCCTCCATAGCAGTTGCTATTGAGGAAACTTCATCTTTAATTCTTGAAAAATTTGAATCAATTAAACCCATTGTATTTGAAATTGTTGACCCTACAATATTTGACTTTATTATTCCTGATGAAAGAGTTTTAATAAGTGAAAGATTAGTATCTATATCTTTTTTTGTAAGAGTTGTATTTTTTTTTCTAAAAAACATTTTATTCCTCCCTATTTGTAGAACTCATCTGCTATATCAACACCGCATCTTAGATTACTAAGCCAGTTAAAAAATCTTTGAATATGCTCTTTTTTATAAATCATTGCACCATGTTGAGGAGCTATTCGTTCGATATCAAGTCTGCTAATTTTTTCAATATATTTCTTCACTACGATGTTTGAGGCAAGGTATCTTCTGTGGAATCCTTCCATGAGCTTTAAATGACTCTCAAAGTCTTCTACATAAGGATATCTCTGTCCCTTAGGAAAAATTGCTGCTCCTAAGTCACCGGTAAAAAGGGTTTTTGAGCGAGGATCATAAACATGAAAATTGGCAACAGAATGCAAAAAATGAGCAGGTATTATCTCAAGAGCGTCTCCTGATGGAAGTTGAATTCTTCCTCCTCCTTCTTCTAAAGGAACAATTCTTGCCATATCAAAAATTCCGTAATGGGGTAAAAATCTTACCCACCATTTTGATATATATACCTTTGCAGATGTTACACTAAGCCATAATGCTACACCTGAGGATACATCTGGGTCTTGATGGGAGAAGAACAGATGTTGAATTCTTTCAAGGTCAACATATCTTGAAACATTTGCAACAACTCTTGGAAAAACATGAACACCACCAGGGTCAAGAATAACTCCAACATTTTTATTTTCAATGAGATACTGGTTTACCTGAACAAGTCCCTCTTCCTCATGTTCTTCCCATCCAAGCCATATAAATTTATGAACTCCGTCATCATAAATTACATCTCCCCTGACAATGTCTACTTCTTTGTTTAATCCTGCCATATTCCCTCCAATTTATAATTTTTCTAATATTAGAATTTTACAAAAAAACAAGAATAGCTTGCAATTTTACTTCAAAAGCTGTTTATTCCTGAACGCTTTAAACATATTTGAATGATGAAATGATTGCCTGTCCATTTTCACAGTATGGCATACTTCACATTTCATGTCTGCTCCAAGAGGAAGAGGAGTTCCTTGATACTGCAAAGGCTGAATGTTATCTCTGTTTTTATCAAATTCATTGAAAGCGGGATAAATAGCATGGGGTGAACTATGACAGGCAACGCATGGAATTTTACCAGTATTGTCAAATCTCATTCTAAAAAGAGCATTTGAATTTTCAACCCAAAAATTAAAGGCTCTTTTATTATTCTCAGGCTTCTGAAATCCTCTGTGGCAGTTTAAACAGTCAGGTTCATTTATCCAGGGTTTACGGGGATTTATCTGTGTAACAGGTGTTTCAGGGGTTAAATTTTTAATAAGAAATTTTGCTGTCCGTGAATTTTCTTGCCCAAGCAATAGAGATACCGCATGCTCATCAAGTTTTCCATGACAGTGTGTACAGTTCAATCCCACTTTTGCATGAATATCTCTGTTAAATCTTGTATTCCCTTTTGGATGATCTGGATGACATAATGCACAGGCTCTTTCATCTTTAAAGGGTATATAATTGGCATGCAAACCATGCATTGAAACTGAAAAACTGTTGTGTCCCTTTATTCCCTTTGATTTTACTATTACATCTTCATGACAGCTTTGGCAAAGCTTAGGGTTACCTTTAATGGCTGACTCATAAAGTCTGGTACCATGCTTTCTGTCATGAACTTTAAGAATATTAATGGCAGTTTCATCGGAGATTCCGGATATATTGTTCCATCGCCATCCACCTCCATGACACATCCAGCATCTCATCTCTGTTGATACAGGGGCTACAACCTTTGTTTTTTGTAAAATCTTGCCTGTACTTTTATCCTTTGCAGTTACATCGAAAATTGGATAGGGATTGTAAACACCGTCATCTTTGTAAGGAAGAACCGGTAATCCCTCTGCTTTAAAGATTCCTCTTTCTTTGTCAAGTTCAAAATTACCCTTTAATCCCTTACCTGTAAGTCCTTTGTCTTTTGAAACTTCCTTTCCAAAGGTAAATTTAGCATAATTCCAGAAATCAGTATGTTTTGATGGATTTTCAAAACCTTTCTCTACATAGTAGCTAATCTCAACATCAGTAATAATTTCCGGTTTTTTACCTCTTTTTATCAATAGAGCTTCTAAATTATTCCCTGGTGAAAGAAAAGAAAACCATTTATCAGCATCACTTGCACATTTCATTCCAAGGGTATTCCAAGCAAGGAGAATGTATTCATCGGAAGGTTTAAACTCAGGAATTTCTGTTTTTAATTTTGTAATTTTTTCATCAATTAGAGGAAACGATGGCTCTTTTCCATTTAATTCCTTAACAATGAAAGCTGCAAGGGCTTCCATCTCCTTTTCTGTTCCAATAAACCTTGGCATATAATCTCGCACTTTTCCCTGGCCATGAAGCTGAACTAAAACACCAAGATAGGTAAATCCCTTTGTTTTTTCAATAATATCGTTTTTTACTCCTCTAATGCTATGACAGCTTAGACACTGGAGATTAAAAAGTTCTCTACCAGCTTCAATTTTATTTTCTTCAGTTACTTCTTTTATCTTTGACCATTTTGAATGTTTTAAAAAACCTTCTTTATTAAGGAATTCCTCGTCTTTAACTAAAACTGATGGAGAATACATATATCCGTAAATAACATAGGGTTTTCTTGCATACTCTCTCATGTATTCGAATCCTCCAATCCATAAAAGCCCGATTAATAAAAGAATGAATACTGTAACTTGCTGAAATCTTCTTGATGTTTTAATTATGAAAAGAATAGTTAAAAGATAAAGTAAAACTGAAGATATTAAAAAGGCATTAACAGCATTTGATGTTTGCCTGTTTAACCAGAAATTAGTGATTCTTGCGTTTTCTGGAATTGAATAAAAATACCAGAATCCTGAAATCAAAATAAATGGTAAAGGCATGTAAAGCCACTTTGCACAGTATTTAAGAAGTTTAGTTCTGAAATCACTCTGAGGCATAAACACAGCGGTAATAAATCCGAAAAGCCCTGCAAACATAATGCAAACTCCTGTTCTAAAGACAAGACTTGGCAGATTTGTAGGATTGAAAAATCCATCCCAGAAGTTGTAAGTCTGTAGCCACTGTCCAGGAGTAAGCATAAAAGTAATAATTCCATTGATAACAAAAAGACTTAGCCATGCTGAAAGAGCATATATAAAAGCAACTCTAAGTCTAATTTTATTTGAAAGTGTATCAAATTTGTAGTGATATATCAAAAGAGATATAATTTCAACAATGAAAAAGACCCATTCTATTGCCCAAGCAAATACAAAGGTATGAATCAAAATTGAAGTTGCCCAGGGACTTGAAAGAGCTATAATAAACCATATTCCAACGCCTGTTACTCCACCAAAAACCATTGTAATAAGCAAGAAAAACCATATGTGTTTACGAACATAAAATCTTAGTTCCTGATTGTTTTCTCTTACACTTTTTAAATCAGTAAGCCATAAAAATATTCCTCCACCCACTGCAAAGTGAGATACAAAGACATGTAAAACAGCAATTATGGCAATTAACGTTCCAGAGTTGAGATAATATAACTCCCAAACTGGATAATTCATCCTCTATCCCCCTTAGCAAAGGCAATCTTAAGCATATAAAGAATTACAGCTATACCAAAAATTAAAATAATAAGAAAGATAGCAAATACATCCCATTGAGGAACAATATTTAATTGTGAGAGGCTAAAATGTTCTCCAAGTTGAAAAACTCTTAAGTGATATCGATTTATCACCATAGCAATGAGAGTTATAGAAAGAAAAATAACTGTCAACCCTAATTTCCCCTTTAAACCAGCAACGATAGATACTACCGCAAAAATTACTCCTAATATAAATATCAAAGTAGCCAAAATATCAGCACCCATAAAATTAAGCATAACTTTCTGGGGAAGACTTAAAAGAAATAAAACACCAACAATCACTTGAACCATTGTGGAATAGGTAAAGATTTTTAGCCCCTCTTTAATCTTTATATTTCGTAAATTTTGATTTAAATCTTTTTTAAATTTGTAATGAAGACTATAAAACAATCCACCAACTGCCAAAGAAGCAACAATAAAATGTAGATATCTTGGATATATACTTATTTCATCCCAAAGTAAAATTGTTCCACTTCTGTTTTCAAAATATCTGCTCCATTTTATTAGATTCTCCATTAATGAAAGATTATTAACCAGAATAAAGGAGATGTAAAGCATAATAAAAACAACAGCAAAAATTGTAAATTTTGCTAATTGAGAGGATTCAAATTTTTTGTAATGAATATAGGATGAATAATATCCAGCTATGAGCAAAGGAATAATTAAAATCCAGTAAGTTCCAAGAAGCACTGAACTTGTATAAAAAAGATGTCCGAAAACAACCTGAAGAAACAAAAGAGCAGGTATTGCCATATTAATTGCAAGAGCAAAAAGAATGGGTATTTGTTTTGAAAAAGGTCTATAAATATCTAAATCTTGCGAAGAGATGGAGAGTAATCTGATTCTCTTATAGATAATTATTAAACTTAATCCCAAAATAGAATTTATAAGCACAATATGAATTAGAAAAAATAATTGCTCAAGTAAAATTAAAATTTGTGGTGGTGCTGGAAGACTTTCGGTGTATGGAATCAGATCTTTTAAATCCATATTGCCAAATTATATCAAATATTTTAATGTAAATCAAATGATTGGTCTCAACTGAAATTGCTAAATAGTAATTTATCTTAAAAAATACTCCTAAATAAAAATTTACAATACAGGATAAATTATGCTTTTACCATCAATATCTGCTTTCTTTATTTCAATATCATAAACCCTTTTAATCAGCTCTTCTGTTATTATATCCTTAGGCAGTCCTTCTGCTACCTTACTTCCCGAATTAATCACCACTACTTTATCTGAAAAAAGACCTGCAAGATTAGGGTCATGAAGAGTCATTACAACTGTTATCCCTCGCATATTTGCAATTTCTTTAATTTTTTTGAGAATATTTATCTGATTTC
>Ga0308397_1000594_pt1 | contig 24531 bp, 21 predicted proteins | sample Hotspr20SampleT8_FD_202356 | JGI IMG/M metagenome (GOLD analysis project Ga0308397, IMG submission 202356) | Hot spring phototrophic mat microbial communities from Mushroom Spring, Yellowstone National Park, Wyoming, United States - 20051001_T8 ...
CATGCCTGGAACCGCCTCGTCGATCAGCCCGGGCGCATCATGTCCATCGGACTGCGGGACTGGGCACATCGGTTCTGATCAATGGGATTTGGTATGACACGCTTCCACGAGCCTCAGGCGAAGCGGCGCACGCGCACGGCAAAGCCTCGGCCGCAGCAGGGCGCTCAGGGCAGCGGGCGGCCTGACGCGTGCTCGGCTGGCCGTCGTTCCCGCGCGGATCAGACCGCGGGGCGGTCGTTCAGATGGCAGGCGCTGAGGTGCCCTGGCGCGACCTCGCGAAGCGGCGGGGCCGCCTCGCGGCAGATCGGCATGGCGTGGGGGCAGCGCGGGTGGAAGTGGCAGCCGGCAGGAGGAGCGAGCGGCGACGGGATCTCCCCTTTCACTCCAGCGAAGGCGCGCTTCCGGTTGCTGATCCGCGGCACCTCGGCGAGCAGCGCCTGCGTGTAGGGGTGGTTCGGGCGCGCGAACACCTCCTCGGCCGGAGCGCTCTCCACCACCCGGCCGAGATACATGATCACGACCCGATCTGAGAGGTGCTCGACCACGCCGAGGTCGTGGCTGATGAAGAGATAGGTGAGGCCGAGCTCGCGCCTCAGATCCATGAACAGGTTGAGGATCTGCGCCTGGATCGAGACATCAAGCGCCGCCACCGCCTCGTCGCAGACGAGGAACTCGGGCCCGACCGCGAGCGCCCGCGCGATCCCGATCCTCTGGCGCTGGCCGCCCGAGAACTGGTGCGGATAGCGACGCTTGAAGGCGGGGTCGAGCCCGGCGCGGCGCATCTGCTCGTCGACATACGCCTCGAGCTCAGCGGCGGGGACGAGCCCGTGCACCAGCGGCGCCTCGCCGATGATCTCGCCGACCCGAAGCCGCGGGTTGAGGCTCGCATAGGGGTCCTGGAAGATCATCTGCACGGCGAGCTTCGCGGCCTTCGCCTCTCCCGGAGGCAACGAGGCCCGGTCACGCCCCTTCCAGAAGATCGTTCCGGATGTGGGGGGAAGGATTCCCGCCACCATCCGCCCGAGCGTGGACTTGCCGCAGCCGCTTTCGCCGACCAGGCCGACGACCTCGCCCGCGAAGATATCGAGATCGACGCGATCGACCGCATGCACGACTTCTTCGCGGATGTCCGCGCCGAGACGCCGCGCGAGCCGCGCGGCGAGGTCGAACGGTTTGCGGAACTCGCGGCTCACGCCGCGCAGCGAAAGGATCGGCGTGCGCGCGCCCGCGCCGTGGGTGGGAACCGGCGCGCCGGCCGTCGGCGCGCTCGCCTCCTCGCCCCCTCCCATCTCAGACGACCTCGTCGACGAGATGCGGGTGGAAGCAGCGTATCTCGCGCCCCGGGCGCGGGCGCGTGAGCGCAGGCTCGGCAAGGCAGGCCGCATCGGCGCGCGGGCAGCGCGCCCGGAACGCGCAGCCTGGCGGCAGGCTGAGCAGCGAGGGAGTCATCCCCGGGATCTGTGCGAGCTTCTGGCCGCGCACGTTCCGGCTCGGCACCGAACCGATCAGACCTTTCGTGTAGGGATGCAGCGGCGCATCGAGCACCTGATCGACCGGCCCCTTCTCGACAATCCGCCCCGCATACATGACGCAGATCTCGTCGGCGAGGCCGGCAACCACCGCGAGATCGTGCGTGATCCAGATCAGGCTCGTGCCCATCTCGCGACAGAGCTTCTGAACCTCATAGAGGATCTGCCCCTGGATCGTGACATCGAGCGCCGTCGTCGGCTCGTCGGCGATGATCAGCGCCGGCCGGTGCAGGAGCGCGATCGCGATCGCCACGCGCTGCCGCATCCCGCCCGAGAACTGGTGCGGGTAGGCGCGCAGGCGCTCGTCCGGGCTCGGGATGCCGACCTGGACGAGCGCCTCGCGTGCCCGCGCCCGCGCCGCCTTCTCGCTGACCTTCTCGTGCGCGAGCACGGTCTCGATCATCTGCGTGTCGATCCTGAGGACCGGATTGAGCGTCATCATCGGGTCCTGGAAGATCATCGCGATGTCGCGCCCGCGGACGCGACGCCATTCCTCCTCGGACAGCTTCGTCAGATCGCGGCCCTTGAACAGGATCTCGCCGCCGACCACGCGCCCGGGCGGGTCGACGAGGCCGAGGATCGAGAAGCCGGTGACCGACTTGCCCGAACCGCTCTCGCCGACAAGCCCGAGCACCTGCCCCTCGCCGATCGAGAACGAGACGTCATCTACCGCCTTCACCACGCCGGCCTTGGTGAAGAAGTGGGCGCGGAGAGAGCGGACCTCGAGGGTTGCGGCCATCGCTACCTGCGAAGCCGAGGATTGAGCACGTCGCGCAGCTGGTCGCCGACGAGGTTGATCACCACGATCGTCACGAGCAGGGCGATCCCGGGATAGAAGCTGATCCAGTAGCGGCCGGACAGCAGGTACTCGTAGCCGTTCGCGATCAGGAGGCCGAGCGAAGGCTCGGTAACCGGCACGCCAAGCCCGAGGAAGGAGAGTGTGGCTTCGAGCGCGATCGCGCGCGCGACCTGCATCGTCCCGACTACGATCAAGGGCGGGAGGCAGTTCGGCAGAAGGTGGCGGAACACGATCCGCGCGTGCGAGAGAGCGAGGCAGGCCGCGGCCTCGATGTATTCCCGCCGGCGCTCCACGAGCGCAGTGCCGCGCACTGTGCGCGCGTAATAGGCCCATTCCACGACGACGATCGCGATCACGACGTTGATGATTCCCTTGCCGAGGAAGGCGAGGATCATCAGCGCAACGAGGATGGCAGGGAAGGAGAGCTGCAGGTCGACGAGCCGCATGATCACCGTGTCGGTGCGGCCGCCGAAATAGGCGGCGACGAGGCCGAGCGCCGTACCGGCACAGAAGGCGATGAAGGCGGAGCCGGCGCCGACGGCCAGGCTGATCCTGAGCCCATAGAGGATGCCGCTCAACATGTCGCGGCCCTGGTCATCCGTGCCGAGGAGGTGAGTGAACCCTGCGCCGCCGACGCTTCCGGGCGGCAAGCGCCCGTCCATGATGTCGAGCTGCGCAAGGTCATAGGGGTTCTGCGGCGCGATGACAGGCGCGAGCAGAGCGGCGAGCACGATCAGAACGAACGCGGCGAAGGCGACGACCGCGAGGCGGCTCTCGGCGAAATCCGAGACAAAGCGGCGGAGCGGCGTCTCCTCGCGCGGTGCGGCGGCCGCTTGCAGCGGCGGCACGCCGAGGGCCGTGCTCTCCACCGACGGCGGTGTCATCCGCGCTGGTCCTGAAGCCGCACGCGCGGGTCGAGCGCGCTGTACATCACATCGACCACGAAATTGAGCAGGATGAACATCAGCACGATGATCATGAGGTAGGCGACGATCACGGGCCGGTCGAGGACGTAGATGCTGTCGATGATCAGCTTGCCCATGCCGGGCCAGGCGAAAATGCTCTCCGTCACCACCGAGAAGGCGATCGTCGAGCCAAACTCGAGCGCCGTGACCGTGAGCACCGGGATCATGATGTTCTTGAGCACGTGGACGAAGATCACCCGCCGTGGCGCGAGCCCCTTCGCACGGGCGAACTTCACGTAGTCCATGAGCACCGTCTCGCGCACGCCGGCACGCGTGAGCCTGATGACGAGCGAGATCTTGAACAGGGAGAGGTTGATCGCCGGCAGCACGAGGTGCCGCAGGCCCTCGAGCGTCAGGAACGACCAGTGCAGGCCGAGGAATTCCGCCGTCGGCCCGCGGCCGGTGGAGGGCAGCCAGCCGAGCTCGACCGCGAACACCATGATCAGCATCAGCCCCACCCAGAAGGTCGGCAGGGAGAAGCCGAGGATGGAGCCGGCCATGATCACGCGGCTCGAAAGCGCCTCCGGCCTGAGGCCTGCCCAGAGCCCGAGTGGCAGGCCGAGCAGCACGGCGAACAGGGTGGCCGCGAGCGCAAGTTCGAGTGTGGCCGGCATCTTCTGCAGGATCAGCCGAAGTGCCGGCTCGTTGAACACGAAGCTTCGCCCGAGGTCGCCGCGCAAAGCGTTCTCGAGGAAGGTCAGGTATTGCAGCCAGAGCGGCTGGTCGAGGCCGAGTGCGGCGATCGCGCGCTCACGCTCGATCTGGTCGGCGTCCGGGCTGATCAGGATCTCGACCGGGTCGCCAATCGCATAGACGCCGAGGAAGAGAATGATCGTCATCGCGAGCACGACGACCGCGCTCTGCATCAGGCGGCGGATGAGATAGACGGTCATGGTCCGACCGGGATCTCCTCGAGCCGTACCGTCGCGTCCATCAGCCCGGTCGCCAGCACCGCGGCATCGGAAGGCTCCAGGCGCACCGCTGCGGCAGCCTCAACGGGCGGGAGCGACATCCATCGCGCGGGTGAGCTCGTCGGCCCGCGCGGTATGGATGAAGCCCCGCCGTGCGGCCCAAACGTTCTTCTGGATGTGCAGCGGAATGATGCCGACGTCCTCGATCGCGATCCTGGTCGCGTCTTGCAACAGCTTCTCGCGCGCCGCGTCGTCGACGGTCGCAAGCGCGCGCTCGAGCAGCGCGTCGAGCTGCTTGTTCGAGTAGCGGCCTCGGTTCGAGGCCCCGAAGCCCTTCTCGCGGTCGAAGGTCGCAACCAGGCTCCGGAGAGGGCTCGAGGCCTCGCCCGTCGCCGAGCCCCAGCCGACGAGGAACAGGCTGAACTCCTGCCGGCCGGCGCGGGCGATGAAGGTCGTCCACGGGAGCGGCTCGACGGTCGTGCGTATGCCGATGCGCGTCCACATCTGGCCGATCGCCTGGATGATCCGCGCATCGTTCACGTAACGGTCCGATGGGCCGTGCAACGTGACCCTCAGCCCGTTCGGGAACCCGGCCTCGACAAGAAGCCTGCGCGCCGCTTCGGGATCGTATTTCGGCGCCTCGAGACCGGGGACGTGGCCGAAGGTTCCCTCTGGCAGGAACTGGCCGGCCGGGATTGCGGCGCCCTCCATCACGCGCTCGACGATTGCGGCGCGGTCGATCGAAAGCGACAGCGCACGCCGCACGCGGAGATCGTCGAGCGGGTTACGCCCGAGCGGTTCGCCATTCGGTCCGGTCACGAAGGGGGTGCCGTCGCTGCGCGACCGATCGAGATGCAAATAGATGATCCTGAGGCCGACGATCTCGCTGATCGAGACCCTCGGGTCGGCGCGGAGGCGGGCGATGTCGGTGGTCGCCACCTGGTCGATCAGGTCGACATCGCCCGCGAGCAGCGCCGCCGTCCGCGCCGCGTCGTTGACGACGATCCGATAGTTCACGCGCTGCCAGGGCTGGCGCGGGCCCCAGTGGCTGTCGTTCCGCTCGAGCTCGATTCGATCCCCCGGCACGTAGCGGATGAATCGGTAGGGGCCGGTTCCGAAGGCGACCTTGCCGCTGTTGAAATCCTCCGTCGCGGCGTTCTGGTGCGTCTCGCGATCGAGGATCGCGACCTGGGCGAGATCGGTCGGCAGAAGCGGATAGACCGAGCGCGTCCTGAACCGGACCGTCAGCGGATCGACCACCTGAACCTCGGCCACTGCCCGCGTGTAGATGCCGAAGCTCGAGGGGCTGTTTGGCACGTTCGGTGCTCGGGCAATCGTGAAGGCAACATCATCGGCCGTGAAGTCGCTTCCGTTGTGGAACTTCACGCCCGGGCGAAGCCTGAACTCCCAGGTGGTGTCGTCAAGGGCGCGCCAGCTCTCGGCAAGCCCGGGCATCGGCCGCGCCCGCTCATCGGTCTGCACGAGCCGCTCGAAGATGTGCTCAGCCATCGCGTTGTTCGGCGCGAGGTTGTGGTAGTGCGGATCGATCGAGGTGATAGGCGCGCCGACCGCGATGGTGACGGTCTGCCCTTCCGCCGCCGGGCATGCCAGCACCCCGCCGAGCATGGTTGCCCCGATCAGCGCACGCCGGAAGCCGCTCACGAGGGTCATCTCTCCACTCCCGTTCCTTCTCGACCACTCAAGGTTATCCCCGGCCGCTGGCGATGGCCAGCGATAGGGCAGTGCGGACCCCGCCGGAGAACGGGGCCTGCCGCACGAGAAAGCGGACGACGCCGGGGCGCGGCCGCGCGGGATGCAAGACAATCGTATGAAGACCTGAAAATGACTACGGCGGATCTGATGCGCGCTTGCGCATTTACCTCGTTTTAAATTTTTTATCCTTGACCATGTTCATCCGTTTTCCTAGTATTCGAGGTGGAGGTATCCTATGCCAGCGATCAGCCCTGTCTCAGCGGCGTCGCCGGTCCAGAAGGGGTCAGCGCCGGCGGCGCAGCTTCGGGAAGTGGAGGCCACGACCGTGCCCGCGCCGGCGGGCGGAAACGTGGCGCCCATCGTGAACCCGTCCATGCGCTTCGACATGAAGCTCGGCCTCGTCGTCGTCGAGTTCTTCGACGACTCGGGAGAAGTCGCAACCACCATCCCCTCGCCGCAGAAGCTGAAGGCCTATGAGGCGGCGCTTTCAGGCGGGCAGGCCCACGCTCCGCCTCCCCTCGCGCCCGCGCCCGACAAGGCCCCCTCCGCCGGAACGGGTGAGCCGCGCAACGGCAGGGACGGGCTCGCCGTCGTCGCCTGACGGGCCTCCATCTCCGCCGGCGCGCCGGTGTCGTGCCAGGGCATGATTGTCGAGGCCACAGAACACGCTGGTCGTATCGCAGTCCGCGCTGGGGAGGCGTTGTCGGCCAAAGGAGAGGCGACAAACGCGGCGAGCACGGCGCACCAAAGCATGATCCTGGCCTCGCCCGTCGCTAGACACGCAACGACACGTTCCTTCCCACGAACGAGAGCAGCCCGCCCGCGCCACCGCTCGCGTCGAGCAGGCCGAGCATCGGGTTCTGCGCTGGCGCCTGCGCGCCTTGCGTCTTGATCAGATAGGCCTGCACGAAACGGTCCACCGCCTTCGGGTCGGCGAAGCTCTTGAAGTCGATCCGCTTCTCGAGGATCGACCGCTGCTGCTCGAAGGAGAGGAGGCCGAACTTCTCGGGCAGGCCTAGCGCGCCGCGCGCCACGGCCGTCAACACCCGGTCGCTCATCAGCTGGTTCACGTTTGTGACGCCCCCGATCATGCGCTTGAAATAGAGCGCCTCGCGCAGCCCGGGGTTGGCCTCGCCTTGCGCCTTCTCGAAGCGGTTGGTGAGCGTGAGGTTCACGATCCGGTCGACCAGGCGCGGGTCGGCGAGCGGCGGGCCGTCGATGCCGCCGAAGGCGCGGTTGATCTGGCGGTAGCGCGGGTCGACCATGCGGTTGGCGAAGCTGCGGACGTCCTGCGGGTCGTCGGTCAGCAGCCGGCGGATGATGCCGCGCTTGTCGATCTCGCTTTCGAGCTGGAACGCCTCGAGGACAAACTGCAGGCTGCGACGGTCACGCATCAGCTCCTCGACGGAACCGATCTCGCGCGCGCGCTCGCGGAACCGCTCGACGTCCCGCGCGACCGTCCGCTGCTGCTCAAAACGCTGTTGCAGCGCTTCGCCCTTGCGCTGCAGCAGCGCCCAGGCCGCCGGGGCACCGAGACCGTTCAGCACGGGCGGCTCACGCCGTGGCGGCGAGGCTCGCCGGCCGCTCCTGTGCGGGCGGCTTCCCGGCGGAGGCGGCCTTCGCCTGCGCCTCGAGCGCCTCGATCATGTCGCGGTTGACGGCGCGCAGCGGTTCGAGGCTGCGCGCGGCGTCGCCGATCGCACGGTCGCTCTCCTCGCGCGACCAGAGCGCGAGGGAGACGAGCCGTGCCTTGAGGTCGCGCGGCAGGCCGTTGTCGGGGTGCAGGAGATCGGCCAGCAGCAGCGACCAGAGCTCGTAGTTCTTCGCGAGCGCCTTGGTTCGGGCGGTCACGTCATCGCCAGCGCCTGCGAGCATGGCGTTGACGGTGCGGAAGGCGCGCAGCTCGATCTCGCGCGGGCCCTGGGTTGCGGTCATGGCGGTGGTGTAGCGCGCGACGCTCATCGGGGTCGGCCTTCTGCGGGCATGGGCGTGGGAGCGGGGCGGTCGGGGGCGCCGTTGCCGGCGCCCCCTTCCGGTGTGGTCAGCGGAACAGGCCGAGAAGCGCCTGGCCCTGCTGGTTGGCGATGGAGAGAGACTGGATGGCCAGCTGCTGCTTGGTCTGCAGGCTGGTCAGCCGCGCGCTTTCCTCGGCGAGGTCGGCGTCCACCAGCGCGCCGAGGCCTTCGCGGATCGAGTCGGTCAGCTGCTTGGTGAACTCCTGCTGGCCCTCGACCTGCGAGAGACGCGCGCCGAGCTCGGCGACGATGGAGTTCACAAGCTTGATCGCCTCGTCGACCGTTGCGATCGCCGATGACACGTTGTCGAAGCCATACTGCGTGTGGGTGGCGTTCGGGTCGATATCAGTCGCAGGATCGAAGGTCGCGCCGATTACCGTCGAGCTGCCTGCAGCCTGCGTGGCGCGCCACGCCCCGTAGTTGCCGTTCCCGACGTTCGTGAACGCTGTGAAACGCTGCGCCTCGGTCTGACCCGCCCGATTGTAGGATCCGATTTCCCAGATGGTCCGGGTCTCGGGCTGATTGGTCTGCGGGTTGGTCACGGTGATCTGCCGCCTCTGCAGCGCACCCTGCGTGGCTGTCCGCTGCTCGGCGTTGGTGGCATCGACGGTGATCGTACCGGCGGTCACCTGCATGTTGGTGATGCGGACATCACGCCCGGAAGCGCCGAGGATCTCCACCCGGCTGTTCGTGCCATCGGTCAGTACGCGAGCACGACCGGCGCCGAGAGCGGTGTTGATCTGCGTCACCATGCTTGCCGCGAGGTCCGCTTGGGTCGCACCGGTGGCCGTGAACACCACAGGGTTGCCGGCCGCGTCATTGATGCCTTCAATGTTGAAAGTCGCGGTCGTCGCACCATCGGTACCGCCGAAGGTGATCTGTGACGCGTACCTGCCGGCCGACGACGCGGCGCCGTCGAACTGCCCGGTGCCGCTGATGGTCATTCTCACGTTCTGAACCAGGTCGGCGCTGCCCGTGACGCGGATCGCGTTGCCGTACCGCTCTGCCGTGAAGCCGCGGCTGTTCAATCCCGCCACGACGGCGTCGAGCGTGGTGTTCTGGTTGGTATTGAACGCCACCGAGAACGTTTCGCCACCGACCTCCACCGCGATGGTCGAACCGGCCACAACGGCGACGTCGTTGACGAAGGTCTTGGTGCGGTTCGCCTCCGTCTCGAAGTTATAGGCGACGCGGGTGATCCCGGCACCGAAGACCTCGATCGAGCCGTCCTCGCTCATGCGGGCGCCGATGCCGTTCGCGCGCATGGCGTCGACCAGACGCGAGAGCTCCTGCTGCGGCGTGAGGTTGGCGCCGCTCTCGATCTTCACCTCGACCAGCGTACGATCAGCCGCCTGCGGTGTGGTGAGCTCGCGCAGGAAGTTCGTGCGGCCTGGGCTGCCCGAGACCGTGCCCATGTCGCTGTTGAACTCGAAGACGAATTCGCGATCGCCCATGCGAACAGCCACGAAGTCTCCGTCCTTGGGGTTCATCGTCGCAGGTGGCGTGATTCGGATCCCGCCCTGGTCGACGTCGAGGTTGGTCAGGTTCAGCAGGCGGCTGCCGCTGGCGACGTCGCTGATGATCGCCTGGTTGCTCACATTGATCGTGTTGCCGGTGATGTCGCGCAGCACGCGCAGCTCACGGTCGCCCGACGCGCTGTTGTTCAGAAGGTTCACGCCGTTGAACGTCGCCGTCTCGGCGAAGCTGCGCATGTTGGCGAGCAGGTTCTGCACCTGCTTGTTCATGGTCGCCTTGTCGAGGCCCTGCTGCTGGCCCTGCGTCACCGTCTGCTTCAGCGTGTTGAGCTCGTTGCTGATCTTGGTCGCGGCGTCGCGCGCGACCGTCAGCGTCGCCTTGCCGAAGGCGAGGCCGTCGCGCACCGCCGTCAGCCCCTTGAGGTCGGCGCGCATGCCCTGCGCGATCGCGAACACGGCAGGGTCGTCATTCGCCTTGTTGATGCGAAGCCCGCTCTCGATCGAGGCCTGGGTCTTCGACATGGCGTTGTTGATCATGGAGAGGCTGCGGATGGCAGCCATCGCCGTGACGTTGGTGTTGATCGAGGACATCCGTGTTGCTCCTTGCGTCACTCGGTTCCGCCGCCCCGCCCGCCCCGCCTCCGTCCTGCGGGAGGGGGCGGCGGTCGGCCGCGCAGCCTTGCGCGCCACGAGACAGTGCAAAGGCCGTGCCGTTCCATTCTGTATGCGAGACAAATCTGAACGGGCGGTTAACGCTTCAAAGTCAGGGGCTTGCTTGATGGCTTGACAGGCCCGCGGCAGACTGCCCTGGCTCGCGGGAGTCCCTGCCCGGCAGGATTTTCCCCCTCCGCCCCGCCCCGGCAGGAACTGCCGGGTGCGGGGCAGGATCTTCCATCAGAGGAAGCGGGCGAGGTTGAGGTCGCGCAGCCCGGCGATCAGCCGGTAGCTCATCTCGAGCTGCGTCTGCAGAAGCTGCAGCCGCGCCGAAACCTCGGCAAGATCGACATCCTCGACCTTGCCCACCTGCGCCTTGAGCACGACCAACATGTCGAGATGGCGCTCCTTCAACGCCGCGAGGCGCTGTTCCGCAACCCCGAGCGCGCCGCGCTCCTCCTCGAGCGTCTTGACCGCCGACTGGAGCGAGCGCGAGACGCCGATCAGGAGCTCGTGGATGCCGTCACCGGCAAGGGCCGGGTCGTCGATCGCGGCGAGGTCCTCGTCGAGCGAGCCGAGCACGGCAAGCCCGCGCAGGATGTCGCGGATGAAGCTGCCGGTGCTCGGCGGGTCGGTGCGCGACTGGGCAAGCCCGTTGGCATTCGCGCGCAGGCCATAGGTGACGCGCTGGCTGTCATCGGCAACGAGGCCGAGGCGCGGCTCCGACGCTCCCGGCCCCTCTAGGAAGGCGGAGAAGGGCGTCGTTCCCGGCGCGGTCGAGGCGGCGATCGCGAGCGTGTCGGCGAGCACCTGGGTCGCTCCGCGCGGCACGTTCGGCGTCAGCGGGTCCGCGTCATGGTCCCAGGGCTGGCCGAACTGCTGCACGGCCGCCTGGATCTGCGTGAAGAAGCCCGATTGCAGGATCGCGCCGGCGTTCGGGATCGGCGGGCGGGTGACGTCGGAGCCGTTGAACACATACTCGTCGCCCGCGGTGGCGTTCAGCATGGCTGCCACCTCGGCGAGCGCCTCGCGCGCCGACTGCGCTAGCACGGGGATGGCGTTCCGCCCCTGCGTCACCGCCGCGAGCGCCGCCTGCACGGTGCCGGTCGCGATCTCGCCGATCCGGCCCAGCGCGGGCTGCATCACCGCAATCCGCGCCTCCGCCGTCGCGATCGCCTGGCCGTAGGACTCGCGCCGTGCGATCGCGGCACGGAGATCGATCGAGACGCGCGCGTTCGGCGCGAGCCCGCCGAAAGTCTCCGCAACGCGCCCGGTAGCGGCCTGTCGGGTGAGGAGATCGAGCCGGTCGCGCGTGGCGAGCGCCGCGGTGAGCGTGCGGCCGATCGTGCCGTAGCTCGAGACCGTCGTCATCTCCGCCCCCCGTTACCGCACGCTTGCAAGCAGCGCGTCCCACACCGCCTGGACGGTGGTGAGCACACGCGCATTCGCCTGGTAGGCGTTCTGAAGCTGCACGAGCAGCGCCATCTCCTGGTCGAGATTCACCCCCACCGCATCGGCATAGCGATTGGCGAGCAGGTCACGGGTCGAACGCTCGCTTTCGGCCGAGGCCTTCGCCGCGGCGTGCTCGGCCGTCTGGGTGGCGACGAGCGAGGAGGCGAAGGCCGAGAGCGTCGCCGCCGCAGGGATGGGCGAGGAGAGGCGCCCCGTCGGCCCGAGGCCCTGGATGAGGAAGGCGGGGTCATGCGGCCGGCCGAGCCCGAGCGTCGCGCCGAAGGTGTGGTCGAGGATGCGACGGATGAGCTGGTCGAAGCCCTGCGGCCCGGTGGCGGGGTTCGGGACGAACGGGTCGCCATAGGGCGGCTGCACCTCGCGGGTCGCCGGAAAACCGGGGATCCCGGCAGGGATCGCGTGCGTGCCGTCGCGCACGAGCCGCGGGGTCTCGAGCAGGAGAGCAAATACGCGGATCTCGGAGGAGAAGCCGATGTAGCGCGCCTGCGGCACCACGCCGCCTTCATGCGGCACGTTGCCCGAGGTATCGGTGAAGAGGCGCAGGCCTTGCTGCTCGAAGCGGCGCGCGAGCTTGTGCGCGAACTCGTCGAGCTCCGCCGTGAAACGCGGGAGCGTCTCGTCGCGCAAGGACAGGAGCGCGCCGAGCCTTCCCCCCACCTGGCCGCGCGTGACATCGACCGCGCCTGCCGCCCGCGTCGGATCGGAGAGAAGCAGTGGCGGCACGGTGCCTCCCTCAGGGTCGTAGAACGCGCCCGGGCCGAGCTCCGCCCCCCGGGTCGAGAACGCGTCCGGGCGAAGCGGTATGGAGAGGCCGCCGCGCGTGAAGGCCTGCATCTCGCCGTTCTCCTTAAGCACGACGCGGATGTCGAGCAACGCGGAGAGCTGGCCGATGATGGCGTCGCGCTTGTCCTCGAGCTCGGCGGTGCCCAGAACCTCGTTGCGCAGGCGGACGATCTCGCGCGTGAGCACGCCCGCCTCGCCGAGCAGGCGGTTCGCCTCCGCCACGCCGGCGACGAGCTCCTCCTGGGCGCGGTTCCGCGCCGCGGTTACCGCGCCCGCCATCTCGCGGATCCGTGCGGCAAGCGTCTCGGCTTGCGTCACCACCTCGACCTGGAGGCTCGCCGAGGAAGGGTCGGCGGCGAGGGTGATGAACCCCTGCTGAAGCTTGCCGAGCAGGCCGGCGAGGCTGTCGCCCGCCTCCGGCCGGCCGTGCAGGCTCTCGATCGGGGCGAGGATGGAGGCGCGCGTATCGGCCGCGGCGAAGGACGCCTCCCGCGCCCAGACGGCCCGTTGCAGGGCCGCATCGGTCACTCGCGCCGGCTGCTCGACGCCCACACCGATGCCGAGGCCATCCGCCGTCACCGCGCGCGTCGGCAGGGTCTTGCGCGTGTAGCCGGGAACCTCGGCATTGGCGACATTGTTCGAAACCGTCCTCAGCTGCGCCGAGATCGCGCGCAGGCCCGAGGTCGAGATCCCGATCGCGCTGTCGAGCGACACCGCTGCCTCCCGTCCCTACGCCGGGCTCAGCGCTTCATGTTGAGCGTGTCCTGCAGCATCTCGTCCGAGGCCGAGACGATGCGGGTGTTCGCGGTGTAGGCGCGCTGGGCGATGATCAGCTTCGAGAACTCGGCCGCCATGTCGACGTTCGACCGCTCGATCGAGCCGACGACGAGCTTGCCCGCGCCGTCGCGTGCGGGGTCGAGAACGCGCGCCTCACCGCTCTCGGTGGTGCGCATGAAGGCCTGGCCGTCCACACGCTCGAGCTTGTCGGCCTCGTTGAAGGTGACGACGGGGATGCGGTTGATCACCCGGCTCTGGCCGTTGTCGTAGTTGATCACGACATCGCCGTTCTCGCGGATCGCGAGCGAGGAGAAGCTTCCCTGCGGCACGCCGTTCTGCTCGAGGCTGCGCACGGCGTAGTCGGCGCCGGCGAACTGCGTCACCCCGTCCGCGAGCCCGAAGCTGCCGAGGAACAGGCGAACCCTCTGCGGGCCGGAGCCGTAGTTCAGAACCACGTCCACATAGGCGCGGTCGCCGGTGAGCTGGTTCGCCGGAACGGTAGCGGTGCCGCCCGCGACATTGGCCGCCGAAAGCGCGGTGATCGTCCCGGCGCGCGTCGGGTCACCCGGCGCGCCGAAGGTCACCTGGATATGGGGGGGGATATTGCCGTTGGCGGTGCGCGTGCCGGTGGTCGCCTCCGTCAGGTTGCCGGCGACGCTGACGGCGAGCGGGTTGCCGAGACCTGGCGCGATCCGCAGCACGCCGGGCCCCTGGATGGAGGCGGGCGGCGGGCTGATGCTCGTGTTGATCAGGGTGATCAGCTGATCGCGGACGTCGTCCGCGGTGTCCCCGGCGAGCGCCGTGTAGGAATAGGTGTTGCCGTTCAGCGTCACGCTGTAGGTGTTGCCGGGGACGACCGCGCCGACCGTGATGTCGCTCCGGCCGGCGACAACGTTCCAGGAGGGGATCGGCACGGCCCTCTTGGCCGTCAGTGTCAGGATCGAGCCGTTGACGGTCGCGATCGCGGGGCTCGTGGGGTCGGCGTTGATCAGGGCGGCAAGGCCGTTGACGATCGAGTTCATTGAGCCTTCGGTGCCGGTGGTGGTGTAGGTCCAGCTCTTCGTGGCCGGAAAGCCGCCGGTGATGCCGTCGAGCGAGATCGTGAACTGGTCGCCCACCTCGCCGACCGTTCCGGTGAAGGTGAAGCTGTCGGTCTGGTACTGCGCCGGCGTGTTCGTCTGGACGCTGGTCGCCGTCAGGTTCGCGGACACGGCGAGCGTGTAGGGCGTGCCGATCGAGGTGGCGTTGAGGCGGAGCGTGTCCGCCGACTGGGCCGTCGCGTTCACGCCGAGGGTCGCTGCGTCGGTGTTGATTCGGCTGATCAGCTGGTTGCGCACCGTTGTCGTCGTGTCGGTCGCGGTCGCGGTGTAGCTCACGACGATGCCGTTGATCGTGACCTGGAACAATTGGCCTGCCGTTACGGTCGCGGGAATCTGGATGTCGTCCTGCTGCTGCTGCGGCTGCACCGTGCCCTGGACGTTGAAGGCGCTCATTGCCTGGTCGTCGAAGCCTGGGATGGTGCCGGCGCCGCCGACGGGGTCGAGCGTCGAGCCGGGAGCGACGACGTCGAGCCGCCAGTTGTTGTTGCCCGCGCGCGTCCATTCGAGCTGGAGAGTCCGCTGCTGGCCGAGGGCGTCGTAGATGCCGACGGAGGAGGAGAAGCTGTTGCGCCCCTCGGGCGGGTTGGCCGGCAGGTTGGCGGCGAGCGTGATTTCCGAGGTCGCGACCGGGTTCGAGACGAGCTGGCTCACGCGGATCGGCTGCAGCAGCGTGCGGTCGACCTGGCGGGTGTTGGCATCGACGTTCCAGCCCTGCAGGAAGTAGCCCGCGCTGTTGACGAGATAGCCGTTGCGGTCGAGCGTGAAATCACCGGCGCGGGTGTAGAACTGCCGCGGGTCGAAGGTGGGCAGGCCGTTGACCTCGCCCGACTGTGCCGCGACCGCGAAGAAGCCCTGCCCGGCGACGGCGAGCGCGGTCTTGTTCTCCGTCTGCTCGATCGTTCCCTGAATGGTATGGGTGAAGTCGGGCCGCGCCACGACGCTGCCCGGCGTGTGCAGCCGCGGCGAGGACGAGGTGATGTAGCTCACGAAGCTCGTGTCAATCCGCTTGAAGCCGATCGTCTGGCTGTTCGCCACGTTGTCGGAGATGTGGCCGAGCGCGCGCGACTGCGCCGTAAGCCCGCCGATCGCGGTGGTCATCGAACCGAAGAGCGACATGGTCTGCCTCCAGGCTGTGCCGTGCGGGAATGGCCGCACCGGGTTCCGTCGCCACAAGCGACGCAGACGCCGTGCCAGAGCGGAAAAGCAAGCAAAAAGGCGGCTTCCGCCGCATGCTGCCCGGGAGCGCGGGACCGGGTTGCCGGGCAGGCTGTGCCCGCTGCCCGGCAGGCCCTGCCGGGCGGGGTGGTCACGCGGCGTGGTCCGTCGCGGTCGGGAAGAGGGCGCGGCAGCGCCTCAGCGCCTGGTAGTGGCGGCGCATCGAGACGAGTTCCGCGATCGCCGCGATCTCCTCCACCGCCTCGGGGCGTGCGCGGCGCAGCGCGGCGAGCGCGTCATGGACCGCCCGCTCCGGCGCCTGGCCGAGATAGGCCATCTGGATCGCGAGATAGAGAGCGCGCTCCGGCCCGATGGCCTCTTCCGCGCGCAGCATCTCGCGGCCGCGCAGGAACTGCGCCTCGTTGTGCAGGAAGATCGTCGCGGTGCGGTCGCCGGAGCCGATCACGGCGCCGTTGACCACGAGCGTCTCGCCAGGCTTGAGAACAAGCTTCAGCGGCATCCTGCCCACCCTTGGCTCGGCCGGGCGCGGGAACGCACCCGGAGACGGGGCGAGCAAGCGACGTGCCGGAGCGGCCGCGCGATTTCGGCCTGCCCTGCCTGGCCAACCCATGCCCGCGTCTGCGCAGCCCGGCAGATCCTGCCGGGGGCGGCAGAAACTGCCGGGTCGGATCTGCCGCGGGAGGCGCCCACCTGCCCCGGTGCGGACCTGCCGGGCAGGGCAGGACCTGCCCGGCAGTTTCGTCGCGCCGACGCGGCGGCTCTTGCTCAAGCCCCTGATCTTCAAGGGTTCGGATCCTGGCCCGGGGGTTGCGGGGCGCGGGCGCATGATGGTCGCGATCAGCCAAGCCACCGCTGCACCGCCCACCCTTCCCGACGCCGCCCGCGCTGGAGAGGGTGGCGAAAGCTTCTCAAGCCTGCTCGCCGGGCTGCTTGGCGATGCAGCCCCCGAACCGCCGCCTGACCCTGCCGGGGAGGCCGCGACGGAGCAGGCCCCGGAGGCTCGTCTGGCCGAGGAGCCCGGAGAAGCGATCGGGCGTCCAGGGCCTGCCGAGCCGGACGCCCCGGCCGTGCCAAGCGCGCTCCTGCCGCTGGCGATGGTCTTCGCCGAGCCCGTGGACGGACAGGCTGCGGGCGCGACCGAGCTTGGACCGGCAAAAGAAGCCGAGGCGGAAGAAAACCAGGCGCAGCCTCTCCGGCTCGACCCCGTCTCCGACCCCGCGCTCCCGGTCGCGCCACCGGCAACCGCCGCACCGGCCGCCTCGCAACAGGCGAAGGCGGCGGAGGCAATATCGGGGCGGGCTGGCGTCACGCCCGAAGCGAGACCATCCGACGCCTTGGCAAACGACCCGGCCGGAGCGCCTCCCGCTTCCCTCGAACCGGATGCTGACGCAGACCGAGCACCCGAGACCGCCGGCGACATCCAGCCCGAACGCCTCGCCGCTCCGACCCGCGTTCGCGACCGGGGCGAAAGCCCGCCGAAAGAACAGCCCATACCCGAGACGGCTCGGGGACAGGCGCGGGGGGCGGTCGAACCGTCACCGCAACTGACGAACCGCACCGCGGCGCCGACCGCAAACGCACTGGCAGGCGCCGCACCGACTGCGGCGAGCGAGGCAGAGGCCACCCCCTCGCCCATCGCCAGCGGGGAGGCGGCAGCGCGTCCTGCCGAGCGACCGGTCGCGCCACCGCCGCCGCCGCTCGTCCAGATCGCGGTCCACCGCGCGGCGGAGCCGCGTCCGCTCCGCGCGGCGGCACCGGCCCTCTCACCCCTCGTTGCGGCAGCGTCCGTCGAGACCCTCAACGCCGCTCAGCCCCCGGCAGAGCCGGCGCCCCTGACGGCGCAGGCGCTCGAGGCGCCCGGCGCCGGGCCGCCCGGCAGCACCGATGCCCTGACCGACGACGCCCCCGTGGCGGAGGGCGGCGCGGCGCTGCTCAGGTCTTCGACGCCATCTCCGTCCTCGCCTCGGCCAGAGGTAAACGCCGCGCCTGTGCGGAGGCCGTCAGAGGCGAACACCACCCCCCCCGGCAGCGCCACAGCGACGTCGACCGGCCAGCCCCTCGCCCAGCCGGCGCTCGGCCTTGCGGGGCTCCCGATCACGTCGCCACCGGCGCCGCAGGCCCAGACCGTCCAGTGGGCGCCGCGAGCCGCGCCGGCGCAGCAGATCATGCCCGTCGTGGTCACCCTCGCCGCCGGCTCAAGCGCTTCCCCGGGAAGCGTGACCGTGACGCTCGAGCCGGTCGAGCTCGGCCGGGTCGAGATCTCGGTGCGCAGCGAGAACGAGCAGCAGGCGCGGATCCACATCGTGGCGGAACGGCCCGAGACGCTGCTTCTGCTCGTGCGCGACCAGGCAGCGCTCGACCGCGCCCTCGCCCAGGCCGGCGTCGGCGCCGAGGGGCGGGCGTTCAGCTTCGACCTCGCCGCGCGTGACGGACGCGGCGGCGGCGAGGCGCCCGCGCGCGAAGGCGGCGACGGCCGGGGCTCTGCGCCCGCGAACGCGCGCGCCGACGCCGAGCGGGCACGAAGCGAAACGGTCCAGCGAAGGGCCGCTCCCGGCGGCCTCGACATCGCCGTCTGACACAGCGAAGGAGCAAGACCCATGTCCACCGTTCAGCAGGTCCTCTCGATCGCCGACCGGCAGGGAATGCAGCAGGCGGCGAGCGCGCGGATCGCCAACAACTTCCAGGACTTCCTGAAGCTGCTCACCACGCAGCTGCAGAACCAGGACCCGACCGCGCCGCTCGACACGAACCAGTTCACGCAGCAGCTCGTGATGTTCGCCCAGGTCGAGCAGCAGCTCGCGACCAACAGCAATCTCGAGAACCTGATCAGGCTCCAAGGCACGGCGCAGCTGACCGCGCTCACCCCCCTGATCGGGCGGACGGTGGAGGTCGACGGCTCCGCCCTGCCGCTGCAGCGCGGCGAGGCGGCCGGCACCTACACGCTCTCCGGACCGACGAGCGAGACGATGATCACCATCACCAATGCCGCCGGCCGCGTGGTGCGCACCGCGCGGGGCGAGACCACCGCCGGCACCCACGGCTTCTTCTGGGATGGCCGCGACAACTCGGGCAGCCGCCTGCCCGACGGGGTCTACACGCTGACCGTCACCGGCCAGACGGGAACGAGCACGACGAAGGTCTCGACCACGATCTACGGCCGCGTCACGGGGGCGGAGCGCGGAGCGGACGGGGCGATCAAGCTTCGCCTCGGCGACATCACGGTTCCCTCCGACCGGATCCGCAGCGTGATGCCGGACAGCTGACCCCCCTCCCTGACCCCGACGCGGCAGAAAATGCCGGGGCTTTAACCGGAGGGTAAGGGCTCGCACGCCACTGTCGCCCTCGCGGCAGGACGCCGCTCCGCCGGCGACCGAGCGGAAGGAGAGGGTTGGACGTGAACGGGCTGCTGCAGGGACTGCGCGCGCTTGGGCCTACGAGGATTGCGGCGCTCGGTGTCGTCGCCGCCGGGCTCTTCGGCCTGATCGTGTTCCTCGCCATCCGCGCCGGCCAGCCGCCGATGGCGCTCCTCTACGCTGACCTCGACACGCGCGACAGCGCGGCGGTGGTGCAGAGCCTCGAGCGTCAGCGCGTGCCCTACCGGCTCGAGGGCAATGGCGGGCGGATCCTCGTCCCCGTCGAGCAGGTCGCCCGGGTGCGGCTCGCCCTTGCGTCCGAAGGCCTGCCGACGGGCGGGTCGGTCGGCTACGAGCTGTTCGACCGCACCGACAGCCTCACCACCTCGAGCTTCCAGCAGGGGATCAACCAGGTGCGCGCGCTCGAGGGCGAGCTCGCGCGGACCATCCGTCAGATCCAGGGTGTGCGTGCGGTGCGCGTCCATCTCGTGCTGCCCAGGCGCGAGCCCTTCGCGCGCCAGCAGGCCGAGGCGCAGGCCTCGATCGTGCTGACCATGGCGGGGCCGCAGCGGCTCGACCGCGAGCAGGTGCAGGCGATCGTCCATCTCGCCGCCGCCGCCGTGCCCGGGCTCAAGCCCGCCAACATCTCCGTGGTCGACAGCCGCGGCTCTCTGCTCGCGCGCGGGGGGCAGGCGGTCACGGGCCTCGGTGTCGCGCTCAACGCCGAGGAGGTGCGTCGCGCCCATGAGCTCCGCCTCTCCCGCGCGGTCGAGGAACTGCTCGAGCGCACGCTCGGCGTGGGGAAGGTGCGCGTCGAGGCCACCGTCGAAATGGACTTCGATCGGATCACCGAGAGCCGGGAGAGCTTCGACCCTGACCAGCAGGTGGCCCGCTCCACCTCCTCGATCACCGAGCAGAGCCGCGGCCAGGAGCGGCAGCAGAACGTCACGGTGGGCAACAACCTGCCCAACCCCGAGCCGCAGAACGCCGGCTCGATCACCGAGGAGAGCCGAACCGAGGAGACCACCAATTTCGAGATCGGCCGAACCCTGCGCCAGATCGTGCGCGAGGCACCGCAGGTTCGTCGGCAGTCGATCGCCGTGCTCGTCGACGGCACGATGGCGAGGCCCGAGGGGGGCGGCGCCCCGGTCTGGCGCCCGCGCACGGCCGAGGAACTCGCGCAGATCACTGCTCTCGTCCGCGGCGCGGTCGGCTTCGACGAGGCGCGCGGCGACAAGATCGAGGTGGTGAACCTCCGCTTCGCCGAGGCGGACGCAGGCGTGGCCGAGGAGGAGAGGCTGTTCGGCCTGCCGATCGGCCGCGCCGAGATCGTGCGGATCGTCGAGACGGCGGTGTTCGGCGTCATCGCCCTGCTCGCGCTCCTGCTCGTGGTGCGCCCCCTCGCCGGGCGTGTGCTCGAGCGTGTGAGCCCTGCGGGTGGCGACGCGCTCGCGGGGCTTCCCGGCGCCTCCGGCCTGCCGGCTCTCTCCGGCCCTGCCGCGGCCGCAGCGGCGGCGGCGCTCGCCGGCCCCGGCGGCCAGGCGACGCTGCCGGGCCCTGACGGCGCTGTCCCGCTGCTCGAGGGAGACAGCCTGATCAATGTCAGCCAGGTGGAGGGGCAAATGCGCGCCTCGAGCCTCCGGCGGATCGCCGAGCTCGCCGAGAAGCACCCAGAAGAGGCGCTCTCGGTGATCCGAAGCTGGATGGCGCAGGAGAGCTGACGGTCGGGTCGGGGAAGCGGAGACGTGGCGATGGCACGAGCGCGCGAGGATTGGCGCAGCCTCACCGGGCCGCAGAAGGCGGCGATCCTGATGCTCGCTCTCGGCGAGGAGGCGGCGGCGCGCCTGTTCGCGATGATGCACGAGGACGAGATCAAGGAGATCAGCGCCGCGATGGCCGGCCTCGGCGTGGTCTCGGCAAGCGTCGTCGAGCGGCTCTGCGTCGAGTTCGCCGACCAGATCTCGGCCACCGGCAACCTGCGCGGCACCTACGAGAGCGCCGAGCGTCTGCTCTTGAAGAGCCTGCCGAAGGACAGGGTCGCGCAGATCATGGAGGAGATCCGCGGCCCAGCCGGGCGGACGATGTGGGACAAGCTCGGCAACGTCAACGAACAGCTGCTCGCGAACTACCTCAAGAACGAATACCCGCAGACGGTCGCGCTGGTGCTCTCGCGCGTGCGGCCCGATCACGCCGCCCGCGTGCTGCAGCTTTTGCCGGAGAACTTCGCGCTCGAGGTGGTGATGCGCATGCTCAGGATGGAGAGCGTGCAGAAGGACGTGCTCGAGAGCGTGGAACGCACACTTCGGATGGAGTTCATGTCGAACCTCGCGCGGACGCAGCGTCGCGACGCGCACGAGTTGATGGCCGACATCTTCAACAATCTCGACCGCTCGGCAGAAAGCCGCTTCCTCGCCGCGCTCGAGGAGCGCAACCGCGAGGCGGCCGAGCGGATCAAGAGCCTCATGTTCACCTTCGAGGACCTCACCCGGGTGGACGGTGCCGGCATCCAGGTGCTGATGCGCGCGGTCGAGAAGGAGACGCTCGCGCTCGCGCTGAAGGGCGCCTCCGACACGATCCGCGACCTGTTCTTCAAGAACCTCTCCGAGCGTGCGGGCAAGATGCTGAAGGAGGATATCGCCGCGCTCGGGCCGGTGCGGCTCAAGGACGTCGAGGAGGCGCAGGCCGCGATCGTCGCCGCTGCGAAGGATCTCGCCGCGTCCGGCCAGATCACGATCAGCGACGGCCGCGAGGAGGAGCTCGTCTACTGACATGAGCACCGCGCCACGTCCGATCGCCCTGTCTGCCCTGGCCCGACGCGGCCAAGACCGGCCGCCGCCGCGCCGCTACCTGTTCGAGCGCGACTTCGACGCCGAGGATGGGCCGCCGTCGCGCGCTCCGCTGCCCGCGCCACCGCCTGAGCCGGAGGTGATCGCGCCGAGCTTCTCCGCCGCCGAGCTCGCCGAGGCCCGCGCCGAAGGCGTCGCCGAGGGGCGCGCGGCGGCGGCAGCGGAGGCGAAGGCGAGTGCAGAGGCGCGCGCGGCGGCGGCGCTCGAGGCGATCGCGGCGCGGCTTGCTGAGGCGCGCGAGGAGGCGGCGGCGGCGGCGGAACGCGCCGCCGGGGCGCTGGCCAGGGCGACGCTCGACCTCGTCACCCGCGCCCTGCCCTCAGCCGCCGCCGCGCACGCTCCAAAGACCTGCGGGATGCTCGCCGAGGCGCTGATCGCTCGGCTCTCTGGCGTCGAGCGGATCGTGATCCGCCTCGAGCCGGAGCTCGCGCGACGCCTCGAGCCCGCGCTCGCACGCGCTGCCGCCGCGGCCGATTTCGCCGGGCGGCTCGAGGTGGTCGGGACGGCCGGAATGAGCCCGGGCGAGATGCGCGTCAGCTGGCCCGGGGGCGAGGCGCGGCACGATCCGCACGCGCTCGCGAGCGCGGCGCGCGATGTCCTTCACCAGCTCGGGCTGTCGCCCGGAAGCGCTGAGGAGAACCAAGATGGCAGCTGAACAGGGCCAGGGTGTCGCGCTCGAGGATCTCTCCTCGGGCGGATCGGAGGTCGCGGTGCCGGGCGAGGACGCGGCGTTCGCGCCGGGCACGCGCGAGCTCGAGGCGATCTACGACATTCCCGTCCAGGTCTCCGCCGTGCTCGGGCGGAGCACGATGCAGGTGAGCCAGCTCTTGAAGCTAGGCCGCGGCGCGGTGGTGGAGCTCGACCGCAAGCTCGGCGAGGCGATCGACATCTACGTCAACAACCGGCTCGTGGCGCGCGGCGAAGTGGTGATGGTCGACGACAACCGCCTCGGCGTGACCATGACCGAGATCGTCAAGGCGGATCGCGGCGCGTGACGCCGCAAGGCAGCAGGAGGGACGCAGGATGCGGATCCTGATCATCGGCTCGCTCTCGGCGGAACTCGGCCAGGCGGGGCGGATCGCCATCGCCCGCGGCGCGCGGCTCGCCCAGGCCGACGATGTCGCCGCGGCGCTCGCGCAGCTGCGTGCGGGCGGCGGCATCGACCTCGTCCTGTGCGACGTGAGGCTCGACGTGTCGCTGCTCGTGCGCGCGATGGCCGCGGAACGGATCGCCACCCCCGTCATCGCCTGCGGCGTGGGTAACGATGCCGACCTCGCGGTCGCGGCGATCCGCGCCGGCGCGCGGGAATACCTGCCGCTCCCGCCTGACCCCGACCTGATCGCCGCCATCCTCGAGGCCGTGGGCGCGGACGGGCATGCGCTGATCCACCGCGACCCGGTGATGCGGCAGACGATCCGCCGCGCCGAGCAGGTCGCCGCTTCCGAGGCGTCGGTCCTGATCGCGGGCGAGAGCGGCACCGGGAAGGAGGTGCTCGCACGGCACATCCACCGCAAGAGCCGCCGCGCGGGCGGGCCGTTCGTCGCGCTCAACTGCGCCGCGATACCCGACAACCTGCTCGAAAGCGAGCTGTTCGGCCACGAGAAAGGCGCCTTCTCCGGCGCGGTGGCGCGGCGCATCGGCAAGTTCGAGGCGGCGCATGGCGGCACGCTCCTGCTCGACGAGATCTCGGAGATGGACGTGCGGCTTCAGGCGAAGCTGTTGCGCGCGATCCAGGAGCGCGAGGTCGACCGGCTCGGCGGCACGGAACCCGTCAAGGTCAATGTGCGGCTGATCGCGACGACGAACCGCGACCTGCTCGCCGAGGTGCGCAAGGGCACCTTCCGCGAGGACCTCTACTTCCGCCTCAATGTCGTGACGCTGCAGGTGCCGGCCTTGCGCGACCGGCCGGGCGACATCGCACCGCTTGCGGACCATTTCGCCCGCAAATACGCCGAGGTGAACGGCCTGCCGATGCGGCCGATCACGCCCGCGGCGATGGCGATGCTTGAGGCGCACGGCTGGCGCGGCAATGTGCGCGAGCTCGAGAACACGATCCACCGCGCCGTCCTGCTCGCCTCCGGAGACGTGATCGACGTCGAGGCGATCGAGCTCGGCGGCGCCGCCCCGGCGGCAGACGAGACGGCGCAGCGGCTCGTTCCGGCTGCGGCAGCGGCGGCGGCACGCCAGCGCGAAACGGCGGCACCCCCGGCCGCGGGGCAGAGCGCGGTCGGCGCCCTCGTCGGCCGCACCGTCGCCGACGTCGAGCGCGACCTGATCCTCGAGACGCTCACCCACTGTCTCGGCAACCGCACCCACGCCGCAACCATCCTCGGCATCTCGATCCGCACGCTGCGCAACAAGCTGCGTGAATACAGCTCCGCCGGAGTGCGCGTCCCGCCGCCGGCGCAGGCTGACCGGATCCCCGCCTGAGCGGACCGTCCCCGATGGCCGAGGGGAACGCGGAGGCGACCGCACCGACGCTCGCGGCACGCGTCAGCCGCGCAGTGCCCACGCCGGACGTGCTGATGGCGATCGGGGTGGTGCTCCTGATCGTCATCCTCGTCGTACCGCTGCCGCATCTCCTGCTCGACCTCGGGCTTGCGCTCTCGATCACCGCCTCGGTGCTTGTTCTGATGACGGCGATGTTCATGCGCCGGCCGCTCGACTTCACCTCGTTCCCGACACTGCTGCTGATCACCACGCTTCTGCGGCTCGGCCTCAACCTCGCCTCGACGCGGCTCATTCTCTCGGCCGGGCACGAGGGGCCGCAGGCGGCAGGAGCGGTGATCGCCGCGTTCGGCGGCTTCCTGATGGGGGGCGACGTGGTGATCGGGCTGATCGTGTTCGCGATCCTCGTGCTCGTGAACTTCGTCGTGATCACCAAGGGCTCGGGCCGGATCGCCGAGGTGGCGGCGCGGTTCAGCCTCGATGCGATGCCGGGCAAGCAGATGGCGATCGACGCCGA
>Ga0308397_1000603_pt1 | contig 24133 bp, 23 predicted proteins | sample Hotspr20SampleT8_FD_202356 | JGI IMG/M metagenome (GOLD analysis project Ga0308397, IMG submission 202356) | Hot spring phototrophic mat microbial communities from Mushroom Spring, Yellowstone National Park, Wyoming, United States - 20051001_T8 ...
CCAGGATCGGGGTTGCCACCTCCGCTGCCGGGATCAGGGTTGCCCGTGCCTGTCCCAGGGGCAGGGTTGCCGCCACTACCAGCGCCCGGAGTGGCATTGCCGGGAGTTGGATTTCCTTGCCCGGGAACATTCTGTTGCTCTTGAATCTGGTTTTGCGTTTGCAGGCGCAAGCGGAGTTGCTGCAAGTCCCCGGCGCATTCCTCCAGAAGGCGCAGGCGAGCCTGGATCATCTGGCGGACGCGCTCCAGGGCTTGTTGGGCCGTAGGGCTGGCCGTTTTGGGAAGCTGCAAGCGGCTTTGCAGCATCTCTTGCAGGCGAGTGCGAAGGCGTTCCAATTGCAAGTTCGCCTGCTCATCTGGCAAACCAGCGGAGCGCTGAAGGGCTTGCTCCAGTTGTTGCCGGGCGCGTTCCAGTAAAGGCTCGGAGGGCGCCTGACCTTGCTGAAGCATGGCTTGTACTTCCTCCAGACGCCGCAGGGCAAACTGGGAACTCAGCTCTGCCTGTTGGAGTGGATCGCCTTGTGCCAGAGAGAGACGGGCATTCTCGCTGGCAAGCTTGAGTCCGTAGAGGGGTTGATCGGGCAAGCTGGTTTGCGCTGCCGCCAGCGTTGCCCCACCGCCACCCAAAACCAGGGAGGCCACGACCAGAATGGTTGCTAAAACACTGAACATCGGGTTAAGCTCCTTTCGTCTCCAGAGAGGGATGGGAATCACGTTCCATACTTTATGACGCTGAACGGAGACTTTGGATACGGGGACGCTAAGCGATCGGGCTTGACCGAGAAAACGCTCCTTAGCCGCGTGCGCCCGTTCGGGCGGTCGTTGCACATCCTGCTGGCGCAAGGCATCCAGCCAGGGAGATAGTTCTTTTTCTTCAAGAAATTGACTCATCGGATCCTTCCTCCTTCAATAGCATTCGCCGCAGGGCTTGCAAGCCGCGATGTTGCAAAGCTTTGACCGCCGTGAGCGGCTTCTGCAGGGCGGTCGCAATGCTTGCCTGATCCCAGCCTTCGATAAAGTGCAAAACGATCACCAGGCGTTGCTCAGCGGTCAGGTTTGCCAGGGCGGCGCGGGCTTGTTCCTGTAACAGACGGCGTTCGGTTTCTTCATCCACGCCTCGCCGCGGATCAGCATAGCTTTCGTCAAATATCTCCCAGGGACGCCGTCCCTTCTGGCGATAGTGGTCCTGAATCCAGTTATGGGCAATGCGGTACAGATAGGGTTTCAGCTCACGAATCGGTTGCGCGCCGTTTTGAAGCGCTTTCAAAAAGCGAAAGAAGGTTTCGGCAACACACTCTTCCGCCAAATCTTCATCGCCTAACAAGCGCAAGGCAAAAGCATACAAGGCGGGGCTATAGGTATCATAGACCTCAACCAGCGCTTGCTCGTCAAAGGCGGCCAGTCGTTCAGCCAGACGGTCAGGAAACAGCAGGGACATCTTTTTTATTATGACGGACAAAGCCCCAAAAAGATACCCTGCAATCCGATGGTTTTTATGGCGTGGGGGTAAATTCCAAACCGGTTTGCGGGCGGCGGGCGCGCACAAACCACTGCAGGATGTTCATAAAGCGATCGCTCGGATCAAAAAGCGGGCCAATGCGCACGTTTTGGATGGTCTCATCCACTGCATAGTTATAAACCGGATAAAAAAGCGGCAAGGCAGGCAACTGGCTGAGAAAGCGCACCTGGAAGTTGCGATACAGGCGGGCGCGTTCCCCCCAGTCGGGGGTGATGCGGGCTTTTTCCAGATATTCGCTTGCCAAACGGTCATCCCATTGGGCGTAATTCTGCCCTTCGACAATCTGAGCCTGATCCCAGAAGGGATAAGGGTCGGGGTCGGGTGAGCGGGTGAAATTCAACTCGACCAGAGCAGCCTGATAGCTGCGTGGTTCCAGGTACTGGCTCATCAAGGTCTCGAACGGCACCCCCTTGGGGGTTACCCGCACGCCTAATTTCGCCCAACTCTGGGCGATGCTCTGGGCAAGTTCGGCAAAGCCCGGCGCCTCGGGATAAATCAGCTCAAAGCTCAACGCCACGCCCTCTTTTACCCGCGCTTCCCCGCCCTCGGCCGGGAAGGTGTAGCCAGCCTTCTTGATCAGGTTCAGAGCCTCTTCGGGATTGTAGGGAATGCGCTCGGTCTCTTCGTAATACGCCCAGGTGCCCGGCAGGATCACGCTATCGGCAAGGATAGCTTGCCCACCGCGCAATTGATCGATCAGCCGCTGGCGATTCAACCCCATCAACAAGGCGCGGCGAATGTTCACATCCTGAAAGAACGGCAAATCGCGGTGATTTAGGTTGAGAAAGATGAGCGTCAGCGAAGGCAGGCGCGCTGTATAGAGGTTTAAGCCCACTTCGGCTAGCACCTCCTTCAGGATGGGATCATCGACGCGGCTGATGCCCAAGACCTCCTTTGCCCGATAGGCAGTAAGCGCAGCGGTTGCGTCGGGATAGTAGCGGAAGATGACTTCGTCGATATAGGGTCGCCCGAGGTAGTATTGTTCAAAAGCCTGCAAAGAGACGCCAACAATCTGCCCTTCTTCGCTGAGAAAGCGTTGAAAGCGGAATGGCCCGCTGCCAATGGGCTGGAAATTGAACGGCGCGCTTTGCATTGCCTCCACGCTTGTGCCACCGAGAAGGTGTTTGGGCAAGATGCCAAAGGTCAGATAATCCAGAAATGGCGCGAAGGCGGCCGGTAAGCGAAACTGGATGGTCTTTGCATCAAGGGGGAGGACCTGAATTTGCCGCCACATCTCCTTAATGTCTTGCGGCAAAGGGGAGGCTTCGCTGCGCAAGGCATCTACGGTGAAGAGAACATCATCGCTGGTCACCGCTTCTCCATCGTGCCAGAGCGCATTGGCGCGAATGGAGAAGTTGTACGATTTGCCGTCTGCCGAAACCCCCCACGACTCGGCCAGATCGGGCTGAGGCAAACCGCGCTCGTCAAATTTGATCAACGCACTGTACAGCAGGCGGTCGACATCGCGGTCAACCGGGTTGGCAACATCCAGGACGGGGTTCAATCGCCCCAAATTGCCGATCAAGGCTTCGCTATACAGCCCGCCGCTAACCGGTTGCAGCCCCACCCCACCCGCCTGAGGGGCTGTGGGTTGTTGGCTCCAGAGCAGCAGGGCAATGGCGATCAGCGATAGCCCCAGCAGGATCAATTGCCAGCGCAAGGACTTCATGGAAAAGAACGCGTTCGTCTTCAGACGATGGATGGTTGGCTAAAACTCAAGGCTGGCAGGCATCCTACCCGGCCACCATGACCGTGGCAATGGCAAGCAGGATGAAGAGCACGCTCAGGATGATCGTCAGGCGAAAGAGGGTTTTCTCCACCCCGCGTCGGGCAGTGAAGAAGCCGCCGCTATCGCCACCGCTCAAGCCCCCCAGCCCGGCGCCTTTGCTCTGCAAGATCACACTGGCAATCAGGGCAATCGAGACAATAATCAAGGCAACATCTAAATATCGTTCCACACAAGCCTCCAGGGTTTACGCCGGGCCGCTTTCTTTGCCCGCTTCGGACAACCAACGGCACAGCGTTTAGATTGGTAGCTTGGGGATTATACCTTAAGATAAAAGACTGCTGATTAAGGAATGCTGATAAACGCCTTTCCGCTTTATGGAGTGCGAAAGCGGGGCTTTTGCACTCTGTAGGGCAAATTTGAAATTTGCCCTGCGAATTTATCACAATTTTCTACTTGACAGGGCAGGCGAATTTTGCTATACTGCTTACGTAAACGTTTAACGTAATCGTTTAACGTAATCGCTTAGTGCAATCGTTTACGGAGAAGCATGCCCACTATTCGAGAAGTCGCTCTGCTAGCCGGCGTCTCAACCGCCACCGTCTCTCACGTCATCAACAACACGCGCTATGTCTCTCCCGAAGTGCGCCAGCGGGTTCAGGATGCCATGCAAGCCCTAAACTACCGACCAAATGTCCTGGCTCGCTCGTTGCGCCGCGGTGAAACCAACACCCTGGGTCTGATCCTTCCCGACAGCGCCAATCCCTTCTTTGCTGAAATCGGGCGCGCCATCGAAGCCGTCGCCTTCCAGCATGGGTATAACGTCATCCTCGGCAACAGCGAAAATGAGCTGAGCAAGGAACAGGTGTATGTGGATGTGTTGCTCAACAAACAGGTGGATGGCTTAATTTTCGTGGCTGCGGGTGATCACAGCCCTTCGCTGGAAGAGCTGGTGCGCCGGGGCGTGCCCGTGGTCGTGGTTGACCGGCATCTGCGCGGCCTGGACGTGGATACCGTGCTCACCGACAACCTGCAAGGCGGCCTGACGGCGACGCGGCATTTGCTCGAGCTGGGACATCGCCGCATCGCCTGTATCACCGGGCCTTCGAACCTGACCCCCAGCGCCGAACGCGTCATTGGTTATCGGCAGGCGTTGCAGGAAGGTTCTCTGGCGGTTGACGAATCCCTGATCCGCCGCGGCGACTTTCACCCCCATTCCGGCTATCTGGCGGCTTGCGAGCTGTTGCAAGGTGAGAACCCCCCTACCGCCTTCTTCATCTGTAACGATCTGATGGCGATTGGCGCCTTGCGCGCGCTGGCAGAAGCCAACCTGCGCGTGCCGCAGGACTGTTCGGTGATCGGTTTTGACGACATCGAACTTGCCTCGTACCTCACCCCGCCGCTGACCACCATCCGTCAGAACAAAATGGCCATGGCAGAAGCGGCAGTGACCCTGCTGCTGGAACGAATGATCGATCCCAGCCGCCCAGCGCGGCGGCACTTGTTGCCCACCGTGCTGGTTCAACGCCAATCTACCGGGAGGATTGCATGACTCAAACGCTGGTGGTTGTGGGTAGTTTAAACATGGATCTGGTTGTGCGGGCGCCACGCCACCCTCGTCCGGGCGAAACGCTGATCGGCAGCCAGTTCCAGACCTTTCCGGGGGGCAAAGGGGCGAACCAGGCTGTGGCTGCAGCCCGCCTAGGCGCCACGGTGCGTCTGATCGGGCGAGTCGGCAAAGACGCCTTTGGTGATGCCCTGTTGCAAACCGTCCGTCAGGATGGTGTCGATACCTCCTTTATCTACCGCGACCCTCAGGCTGCCAGTGGGGTTGCCCTGATCACCCTGGACGAAGCCGGTCAAAACACCATTGTGGTCGCCTCTGGAGCCAACATGCGGGTTTCCCCTAAAGACATCCAGCAGGCTGAGGTCGCTTTTGAAGGCGCCAACCTGCTCCTGATGCAGCTCGAGTGCCCGCTGGAAGCGGTGGAAGCGGCGGCTGATCTTGCCCAACAGCGCGGTATCCCCGTGGTGCTCAATCCAGCCCCGGCGCGCCCATTGCCCGCCAGCCTGCTGGCAAAGGTCGACTACTTGCTGCCCAACCAGAGCGAACTGCAGTTGCTTGCCGAGGGGGAGGTGAATGTTTCCGCCGCCGCTGCCTGCTTGCTGAAAAACGGCGTACGCAATCTGGTCGTCACCCTGGGAGAAGAAGGCGCGCTTCTGGTTACCGCCAATACGGAGCAAAAATTTGACGCTTACAAAGTGCCGGTAGTGGACACCGTTGCCGCCGGCGATGCCTTTACAGCCGCCTTTTGTGTCGCCCTGATGGAGGGCAAGAGCCTGCCCGAAGCGGTGCAGTGGGGTAATGCGGCCGGCGCCATCGCCGTCACTCGGCCAGGCGCCCAGCCTTCCATGCCAAAACGGGAAGAATTGATCCGGTTCCTGAAGGAGCGTCAGCCATGAAAAAAACGCCTTTGCTTAACAGCGCCCTTTCCGAAGTGATTGCCAGCCTGGGGCATGGCGACCTGCTGGTCATCGCCGATGCTGGCTTGCCCATTCCGCCCCAAACGCGGCGCATTGACCTAGCCCTGACCAAAAACCTGCCGTCCTTTTTGGATACGGTTCGCACCGTGCTGCAGGAAATGCAGGTTGAGAAAGCCCTCCTTGCCCGCGAGACCGCCCAGGTCAGTCCGCAGGTGCGAGCGCAGGTGGCAGAGCTGCTCGAAGGCGTGCCGTTTGAAGAGATCAGCCATGCCGAGCTGAAAAGTTTGTGCGCTCAGGCGCGGGCAGTGGTGCGCACGGGGGAGTTCACCCCCTACGCCAACATTATTCTGGTCGCCGGAGTCGTCTTTTAGAGCGCAACAGCGGAGTTTGTCCATGAGCCTTGCCCAAGCCTCTGCGCAACCTCGCCTCTTTGAGCGACGCACCTTCTTCCAGCGTTTCGGGTTGGTGTTTTCGTTTTTGCTGTTGGTAATCGCTTTATCGCTGCTTTCTGACCGCTTTTTGACCCCCACCAACCTGATCAACGTCTTACGCCAGGCAACCATCAACGGCATCATCAGCGTTGGCATGACTCTGGTAATCCTGACCGGCGGCATAGATCTCTCGGTGGGTTCGGTGCTGGCGCTTTCGGTGACTCTGGGCGCTTCATTGATGAAGCAGGGACAACCGGTCGCACTGGCAGTAGTGGCAGCTCTCGGTTGTGGCACGTTCCTGGGAATGATTAACGGGTTGATGATCACGCGGGCAAAAATTCCGCCTTTTATTGCCACGCTGGGGATGTTGACGGTTGCTCGCGGCCTGACCCTGATGTACACCCAGGGCCAGCCGATCACCGGTCTGCCACCGGCCTTTCGCTGGATTGGCGCCGGGCTGGTTGGCGCCATTCCGGTGCCAATCGTTCTCACCCTGGTGGTCTTTCTTGGCGGGGTTATCTTCCTCAGCCGCACCAAATATGGCGCTCAAATCTACCTGATGGGCGATAACCCCACCGCAGCAAAATTGGCCGGTGTGCCAACCGAGCGCCTGACCGTGCTGGTGTACGCCCTTTCCGGTTTTTGCGCTGCCCTGGCCGGCCTGGTGCTGGTCGCCCGTCTCGACTCGGCGCAGCCCATCATCGGGCAAGGCTATGAGTTCAACGCCATTGCAGCGGTCGTCGTGGGCGGGACCAGCTTCGCCGGGGGAGAAGGCGGCTTGGGTGGCACCTTACTCGGCGCGCTGCTCATTGAAACGCTCAACAATGGACTGAACCTGCTCAATGTCTCACCCCTGTGGGAACAAGTGGTTAAAGGCGTGGTCATCGCCCTGGCTTTATTGCTGCACAAAGCCTTTAGCCCCCCAACCAAGTAAGCCAATCCATCTGCAAAGGAGGTTGTATGGATGATTTGAAAAGGAGAATGCCGGATCCCAAAAACATGCTGTCCTATTCACCCAAATTCTAAATTCTACCTGATGGAGGAGAACCTATGAAACACCTGTCAAAAATCCTAACCCTGATCCTGTTGATGGCTTTGCTGCTCTCCGCTTGCGCTCAGGCAACCCCTACCCCTGAGCCAACCCAGCCGCCAGCCGAGACTGCTGAGATCACGCTTGGTCTGGTGATTTCGACCCTGAACAATCCCTTCTTCGTCACCCTGCGGGATGGTGCCCAGAAAGCTGCCGATGCAGCCGGCGTCAAACTGATCATTGTTGACGCTCAGGACGACTCGGCCAAGATGACCGCAGGCATCGAAGACCTGATCAACAAGAAGGTTTCCGCCCTGCTCATCAACCCCACCGACTCCGATGCTGTCGTCCCGGCCATCCAGAAAGCCAACGAAGCTGGCATTCCTGTCTTCACCGTAGACCGTGGTGCTAACGGTGGCACGGTTGTCAGCCACATCGCTTCCGACAACGTTGCCGGTGGCAAGATGGCGGCAGAGTTCCTGTGCAACGCCCTCGGCGGCAAGGGGAAGGTGGTCGAACTGCAGGGCATTGCTGGCACTTCTGCTGCCCGCGACCGCGGCCAGGGCTTCAACGAGTACATGTCTGCTTCCTGCAAGGATGTGCAGATTGTCGCACAGCAGACTGCCGACTTCAACCGCGATAAGGGCTTGAAGGTCTTTGAGAACATCCTGCAGGCACAGCCCGAAATCAACGGCGTCTTTGCCCACAACGATGAGATGATTCTCGGTGCGATTCAGGCTGCCGAAGCGGCCGGGCGGACGGGCATTATCTTCGTCGGCTTCGATGCCATTGATGACGCCGTGCAAGCTGTCAAGGATGGCAAGCTGGCTGCCACTGTTGCTCAACAGCCCGCCCTGATGGGCGAGATGGCGGTTCAGACGGCCGTCAAATATCTCAACGGACAAACGGTCGAAGCCTCTATCCCGGTGCCCCTCAGCCTAGTGACGGCCGAATCGTTGGGTGTCCAACCCCCGCAGCCGGCCGCTGAGATCACGCTTGGTCTGGTGATTTCGACCCTGAACAATCCCTTCTTCGTCACCCTGCGGGATGGTGCCCAGAAAGCTGCCGATGCAGCCGGCGTCAAACTGATCATTGTTGACGCTCAGGACGACTCGGCCAAGATGACCGCAGGCATCGAAGACCTGATCAACAAGAAGGTTTCCGCCCTGCTCATCAACCCCACCGACTCCGATGCTGTCGTCCCGGCCATCCAGAAAGCCAACGAAGCTGGCATTCCTGTCTTCACCGTAGACCGTGGTGCTAACGGTGGCACGGTTGTCAGCCACATCGCTTCCGACAACGTTGCCGGTGGCAAGATGGCGGCAGAGTTCCTGTGCAACGCCCTCGGCGGCAAGGGGAAGGTGGTCGAACTGCAGGGCATTGCTGGCACTTCTGCTGCCCGCGACCGCGGCCAGGGCTTCAACGAGTACATGTCTGCTTCCTGCAAGGATGTGCAGATTGTCGCACAGCAGACTGCCGACTTCAACCGCGATAAGGGCTTGAAGGTCTTTGAGAACATCCTGCAGGCACAGCCCGAAATCAACGGCGTCTTTGCCCACAACGATGAGATGATTCTCGGTGCGATTCAGGCTGCCGAAGCGGCCGGGCGGACGGGCATTATCTTCGTCGGCTTCGATGCCATTGATGACGCCGTGCAAGCCGTCAAGGATGGCAAGCTGGCTGCCACTGTTGCTCAACAGCCCGCCGTGATGGGTCAACTGGCAGTTGAGACAGCCATCAAATACCTGAGTGGCAGCCAGGTGGAGGCATATATCCCCGTGCCGCTCAGTCTGGTGACCAAATAAGCGCTAACCCACCGAACGGGGGGCGGGGTGCCCTGCCCCCCGCGTCCATTTTTTGAGGTCGCATGGCTGAAGCTATCCCCCGGCTCAAACTGGAACATATTTACAAGGCTTTCCCCGGCGTTCAAGCCGTTCAGGATGTCAGTCTGGAAGTGTATGGTGGTGAGATTCTTGCCCTGGTTGGCGAGAACGGCGCTGGCAAATCCACGCTGATGAACATCGTCAATGGGGTGGTTGCCCTCGATTCCGGACGGATAGTTCTGGATGGTCAGGCGGTGCAAATCCCTTCCCCGCGCCGTGCCCTGGAACTGGGTATTACCATGATTCATCAGGAGCTGGCACTGATTCCCGAATTGACTGTCGGCCAGAACATATCCCTGGGACGGGAACCGCGGCGCTTCGGGGGCTGGATTAACTGGCAGCAGGTCTATCGGCAAGCGCAGCAAGAGCTGGATCGGCTGGGGATACAGGTTTCCGCCCGCGCCAGGGTGGCTGATTTGAGCATCGCTGAACGGCAACTGGTCGAGATTGCCAAAGCGCTTTCCTATCAGGCGCGCCTGATTGTTTTGGATGAACCCACCAGCTCGCTCACTAGCCGTGAAACGGAAACGCTCTTTCGCCTGGTGCGCACCCTGCGCCAGGAAGGCGTTGCCCTGATTTATATCTCCCATCGCTTGGAAGAAGTCTTTGAACTGGCTGATCGCATTGCCGTGATGCGCGATGGGCAACTGGTTGCGCAGGGGAAAGTGACCGAGTTCACGCCCAACCGCCTGGTGCATTTGATGGTGGGGCGTGAGCTGAATGAATTTTTCCCCAAAAGCCAGACGCAGCAGGGGGAACCCATCTTAAAGGTGGTCGATTTACAGGCTGGCAAAGAGGTGCGCGGCGTATCCTTTGAACTGCGGCGGGGCGAGATTGTGGGATTAGCCGGGCTGGTCGGCTCTGGTCGCACCAATGTTGCTCGCGTCCTGTTTGGGGTTGAGCGCCTCAAACAAGGCGCAATCTGGTTTGAGGGCAAACCGGTTCACATTCGCTCCCCGCGCGATGCCATTCGGCTGGGGATCGGGTTGGTTCCAGAAGACCGCAAAGCCCAGGGGCTGTTTCTCAAGCAAAGCGTGCGCTATAACATCGGCACGGCTTTACTGGAACGGCTTTCACGGTTGAGTTTTCTGAACTTTCGCGCCATCAATCAAATTGTGCGCAATCTGGTCGAACGACTGCGGGTGCGCACTCCCTCTCTTAATCAACAGGTGCGCAATCTTTCCGGGGGCAATCAGCAAAAAGTGGTCATTTCCCGCTGGCTAGCGCTGAACCCCAAAGTTTTGATTCTGGATGAGCCAACCCGCGGCGTAGATGTGGGTGCCAAGGCGGAAATTCACGCCCTGATGAACGAGCTAGCTGCCCAAGGGATGGCAATTTTGATGATTTCCTCCGAGCTGCCAGAAGTGCTGGGAGTGAGCGATCGCATTCTGGTCATGCGCGAAGGGAGAGTGGTAGCGGAATTGACTCGCGCCGAAGCCACTCAGGATCGCATTATGCAAGCTGCAACAGGGCAGATTGAACGGTGAAAAGGGACAGAATTCCATGAACCAAAGCTCATCCATCTTCCGGTTGATGTCTTTTCTCCGCAATGCCAGCACCTATTTGATTCTGCTGGTCATACTGGTATGGTTTGCGCTGCTCTCCCCAGAGTTTCTAACGATTAACAACCTGCTGACGGTTGCTCTGCAAACCTCGCTGATTGCTCTGGTGGCGATTGGAATGACATTCACGATTATCAGCGGCGGGATCGATCTCTCGGTTGGCTCAACGGCCGCGCTGGCAGGGGCGCTGGCGGCTGGAGTGGCGACGCGGTTGGGGCTGGGCACGGTTGCGGGTTTGGTGGTCGGCTTGCTGAGCGGGGTGGTGATAGGCTTTCTCAACGGCGCGCTGATCGTCTGGGGACGCATGCCGCCATTTGTTGCCACACTGGCAACCATGGCAATCGGGCGTGGTCTGACTCTGGTTTACACGCAGGGGCGGCCGATCGCCGGGCTGGATAAATCGTTCACCTTTTGGGGAGGTAACGGCTGGCTGGGGGTGCCGGTGCCGGTTTGGGTGTTGGCGGTAGTGGCCGGGATTGCCTACCTGATCCTGAAACAAACGCCATTGGGGTTGCGCATCTACGCCACCGGCGGCGGTGAAGAGACAACCCGCCTGGCAGGGGTCAACGTGGGGACGGTCAAATTCAGTGTCTATCTGTTCAGTGGCGTATGCGCAGCGCTGAGCGGTTTGATCCTGACGGCGCGGCTGTGGTCGGCGCAGCCCAACGTCGGCATTGGGCTGGAACTGGACGCCATCGCCGCCGCAGTGCTGGGAGGCAGCAGCCTGGCTGGTGGCAGCGGCGGAATTGCGGGCACGCTGGCGGGAGCCTTTATAATCGGCATGATCTCCAACGGCTTGAACCTGCTGGAGGTGCCTTCCTACAATCAGCAGGTGGTTAAGGGCATGGTGTTTATCCTGGCGGTGATGCTGGACTATTTTATCAAACAGCGTCGTTCGGCGCCGGCGGCTACCGCGGCGGAGGATTAACCGCCAATTTCGCATCCGCGAATACACGCCAATAGACACGAAGAGATTCTTTTGGAGTGCGCAAGCCGTACTAGCGCAGCTTGCTCTGGCGGGCATTCGAGATTCGAACATTGTATTGGCTTCGGAGCATCGCGCCCCCCTTGCCGGCCTTGGAGCGTCCCGCCCCACTAACCTGGGCTCTGGAGCGTCCCGCTCCAAACCAACGTCCCGCCCCACTAACCTGAGCTCTGGAGCGTCTCGCTCCAAACCAACGTCCCGCCCCACTAACCTGGGCTCTGGAGCGTCCCGCTCCAATATCCGTCTTATTGTCCTTGCGGGCGTTCGAGGATACAGTCGTAACACAGGACTAATCCTGTGCTACTTATTCACTATCGGATACAGCGTCTGCGGCATCAGCATCCCTGCGTTGGCGCTCGCAATCAGCGTCAATCTGGGCTTGGATGCAAGTCCCCACTTTGTTAAGCTGCGCAACGCAAAATGATTCATTGACATTCTCCATCTTTTTTGCTATGATGAAATCTCGCCTGGGGTGTAGTCGCCCAGAGCACGCCTTTTGAAGACCGGGACGGTGGGCGCTCCGGCAGGCGCAAAGCCCAGAATGGGCTTTTTTTAGCTGTGCACATATTGAAAATCTCCTCTAGATGTGCTATATTAATTGTAACCCTGGTGGTGCAATTTACGCGAAAAGCATTCCGAAAGGAGATGTAGACCTAGCGTAAGTCTACCCAGGGTTTTTTCATTTTCGGGTAGTAATGTAAGAAGTCAAAACGAACGGCTGTCCATTGTCAACTTTTTAAATACAATGGCCTGCCTTTAGATGATGTTTGATGCAAATTTCCATACAATTCCTGAAATCTGGAGCAGGTAATCCTTTTGCTATAAGATCATCCATGCCTTTTGTTTTCGGGTGTCTGGTCATCTAATGACGTTTTCGCTCAGTAGTGATTTTGGGCTGCCTATAATTCATCGAATCTCCTTCCGGTCAGTCCTTCGAGCCATTCTAGGGCGACTTCTTCCTCGTTGCGTCTTTAATAGGGGATTCCTTGAGAAGCGTAGTAGATTTTCTTGGCGATTTCAGAGAGCCAAGCAGCCGTGATGAAGCCATAGACTGCGAACATTGCCCTGACGGGCATTCGATGATTCGGACGCTTTATGTTATTTGCGTTTATTGGCGTTCATTTGTGGTCCTAGAAATAGGCGCAAGGGTGGCGTGCGCGCGCTATAGCTGGCGATTAACAACAAACGGGCAGTCTGCGCACTGCCCGTTTGTTGTTCAAAAGCTTGGTTTGATCAGTTCTTGCTCTTGATGTCGGAAATCTTGCCCTCGATCATCTTGGTCGATTCGCTTTTGACCGCGATGCGCTTCGGCTTGGCTTCCTCAGCTTTGGGCAGGTGCAGTTTCAACACACCGGCTTCATAGCTGGCTTCAATTTCATCCGCCTTGACCGTGCTGGGCAGGGTGATGCTGCGGCAGAAGCTGCCATAGCGTCGTTCGCGCAGATGATAGCGACCTTTCTTGCTCTCCTCTTCGGACTTGATCTCGCCCTTGATGGTCAGGGTATTGCCACTGTAGGTGATCTCCAGGTCGTCCGGATTCATGCCCGGCAGGGAGGCTTCAACTACATATTCATCGTCGTTCTCTACCACGTCCAGAGGCAGCTCCCAGTCGAAGCTGGTGTCCAGCTCCCAGCCAGCAAAAGCGGAGTCAAACAGACGATCCATCATGCTGCGAATGTTCATCAGTTCGCGGAAGGGATCCCGACGCATAATCTGGAACATATGCCACCTCCTTTGAGTGAGATTTTGTAAACTTTATTCTGCCCGTTAATTTAAGGAGTAAATGTAAGAAAAAAATTGGCGGAGCATATGCAAATTGTAAAAAATTGCCTATGGAATCCCTTCGAACAAGTCGTTCTCCAGATGATTGGAAGGAGAAGGAGGGTAGGCGCGCAGGTAGGCGTCGGAGCTGGCAAACAGGCGGTTGACCCAGCGGGCAATGGGATTAGATATCAGCGCCCCGTCCAACTGGCTTTCGTGACAGCGCGAGGCAAGCTGTTTCTTTTCGTACGCTGCGCCATACCGAATGCGCGCATGGATAGGAAAGTCGCCCTCTTCGACCAGGGCAACCAAGTCGATATCGCCGTTCTTCCCAAAGCGGCGCGGGTCTTTGCCAAACAGACGTAGTAGGTGGATGGCGGTTTTTAGGAAACCTTTGGGGATCAAATGAAAATAGAGCTTGGCCGGTTGATAGGGCGGCAACCCATCTTCAAAACGTTCCTCAGCCGCTAAATAAAAGGCTTCCACGGTGGCGCGGTGGATGGCAATGTGATCCGGGTGTTTGTAGCCGCCAATCGGGTCAAAGGTGATGAGCACCTGAGGTCGGATTTGGCGGATAAGATGGGCGATCTTCTCAGCTACCTGGCGTTGCGGCGCATTGATTAGGGCATTGGGATGTTGATTGTCTGCCGAACCCGGCATGCCCGAATCGCGATAGTCCAGGAAAAACAGTTCCTTGATTCCCAGGATGCCCACCGCGCAGCGTAATTCGCTTTCCCGCCGCGCTGCCACCGAGTCGAAGCCGTCCAGGCAGTTCTCTTCCATGCCGCCGGCTTCGCCGCGCGTAGCGCAGATCAGATAGGTGTGCACGCCGCGCTGGGCGTAATAGGCTAACGTGCCGCCCATGCCAAAAGTTTCGTCATCGGGATGCGCTAAAACAGCCAGCAGTCTTTTTTCGTTTGTAGCTTGAGTCATCGGATGCGGCTCCATTGGCGATTATCGGTGTGAGGGGTGCTGGCGGACACGCCGGGGGAAAGCGCGCCGCCATCGAGCTACCCCGGCGCTGAGAGCAATTGAATCTTAACCGCCGACTAATAGATTGGCAAGGATGGGTCTACCTCTCGCGCCCAGGCGTTGATGCCGCCTTTGAGATTTTTCACCTTGCGGAAACCGGCGCTCAATAGCACTTCCAGAGCCCGCGCCGAGCGTGTGCCGGCTTTGCAAAACAGGACAATCTCCTCGGCGCTATCCAGCTCGGAGAGGTGGGCGGCCAGTTGTCCAAGGGGGATCAACTGCGCGCCGGGGATCTGAGAGATCTCCAGCTCGTGCGGTTCGCGCACATCGATTAGACGCAGACGCTCTCCGCTTCTCAGCTTTTGGGCAAGTTCGGTAGCGCTAATGTCCCATTCTTTTCCGGCTGAACCTTCTTCATGGTCGTGGCCCGGCACGCCGCAGAAGGCTTCATAATCGATCAGGTGGGTGATTTCGGGATTGGGCGAACAAACTTTGCACTTTGGGTTCTTCTTGAGATTGACAAAGTCAAAGGACATATCCAGGGCATTGTAGAGCAACAAACGCCCAATCAACGGCTCGCCGATGCCAAGCACCAGCTTTAGAGCTTCGGTTGCCTGGATGGTGCCGATGGTGCCGGGCAGAACCCCCAACACACCCCCTTCGGCGCAGGAAGGCACCATGCCGGGCGGAGGCGGTTCGGGGAAGAGGCAGCGGTAACAAGGCCCGCGGCGCGCGTCAAAAACGCTGGCTTGCCCCTCGAAGCGAAAGATTGAGCCGTACACATTGGGTTTGCCCAACAACACACAAACATCGTTGCTCAGGTAGCGGGTGGGAAAGTTATCTGTGCCATCGATGATCACATCGTAATCGGCCGCAATGCGCATGGCGTTCTCAGAGGTGAACGGTTCATTATAGATTTCGACTTCGATGCCCGGATTGAGATCGAGCATGCGCCGCCGCGCCGATTCCACTTTGAGTTCTCCAACCGAAGCTGTGCCATGGATCACCTGGCGTTGCAAATTGGAAGCATCGACCACATCATAATCGACCAGGCCGATGTGGCCGACCCCGGCTGCTGCCAGGTACAGCGAGACCGGTGAACCCAAGCCGCCGGTGCCGATCACCAGGATCGAGGCGGCTTTCAGTTTGCGCTGTCCCTCTAAGCCAACTTCCGGGATCAGCAAATGACGGGAATAGCGTAAGATTTCTTCGTGGGATAGATTGGGGAGCATCTTTGGTTTCACCCTCCGGCAATGCTGGGAATGAGCAGGATGCGATCGTCCTCTTTCACAGGCGTGTGGGTTCCCTGCAAATCGTTGATGTTGTCTTCACCAATGAAGAGATTGACGAACGGACGCAGTTCCCCATCTTCGTTGAAGATATGGATGCGCAAAGCCGGGTATTGTTGCACCAGGCTGTCAAGCACTTGCCCGATGGTCTGACCGGAGACAGTCAGTTCGCTCTGTCCGTTCGTATAGGGACGCAAAGGAGTCGGAATGCGAATGGTTGCCATAGACCTTTCCTTACTAAACGATATTTTAACACCCTTGTCGTTCCACAACCAACTCACAAGGCGAAGCAGGGAAAATTTCAACCTTCCCAGCCTGCTGGAAGGGCTGTAAATAGGTTTCAACGCTTGCCTGGTTTTCGGCCTCGAGGATGAGAACCAGCGTATGGGCGCCATCCAGAACCGCATCGCCGTGGATGTGGATGCCAAACTGCTTTGCCTGGGTAGGGCTGAGATGTTGCAAAAGCATGGAGCCCATCTCAGGGTCTTTGGCCGGGCAGTGCTCAGCAGAATGTTGATGACGGACAAAATAGAGTGACATCGTAAACCTCCTGTTTAAGATGATGTGTTGTTTAAGGGGGAAATGGCTTGAAGAGCGGGTTAGCGCTTTGCGGCGGGATTGTCTCTGCGTCAATTTGCAGAGGAATTTCGTCAAAAGCTGAACGGTCTTCGCGCAGCATCCACACCCGATGCTGATCGGCAATCCCCTGCTTGACGGTTGTAATCAGATACGCAAAATAGGGCAATGCCCATTGCCGATCGAACTCAGAAGGGATGTTTGGCGAGTCGGGGTGTGAGTGGAAGACTCCCAAAACATCCAGGGCGGCCTGGGCGGCGCGTTGCTCAGCCCAGGCATAATCCTGAGGGGTAATCAAAAAGCGATTGTGGCGCGCCACGGCTTCACGGGCGTTCGCAAGGGGCAGAATAGCCCGCACGCGCCGCAATTGCCCCTCGATCTCCCCGAAAAGGAAGCCAGCTCCCTCATCCGGATAAGCCGATTCGAGGTGCTGGGATAGCTCTTCGAGCAATGTCGCCGGTAAGGAAAGCGTTGTCATTCGCTTAACCTCCGCAAACGATGGGTCGGAAAGGAGCAGTTTAGATTCCCCATAGAGCTTTGTCGCTCAGGTACTTGTAACCGGCGTCGGGGAAGATAGTCACCACCGTACCGCTTTCCAGTTGTTCGGCAACTTTGAGAGCCGCCGCTGCGGCAGCCCCGGCCGAGATGCCGACGAACAGGCCTTCTTCTTGTGCCAGGCGGCGCACCATCTGGTATGCCTCTTCGGTTTCCATCCAGATGGTTTGATCGATGGCCGACTCGTCAAAAATGCCCGGCCGGATAGCGGTCGGCATATGCTTTAAGCCCTCCAAGCCATGAAAGGGGCTGTGGGGCTGGACGGCAACCAGTTTTATGCCCGCGGAAACCTGGCGCAGATACCTTCCGGCGCCGATCAAGGTGCCGCTGGTGCCTAGCCCGGCCACCAGATGGGTGACGCACCCCCTGGTTTGCTGGAAGATTTCCGGGCCGGTGGTGCAGTAGTGAGCTTGCCAGTTGGCCGGGTTATCGTATTGGTTGGCGTAAAAATACTGCTCGGGCTGTTGGGCAGCAAGCTGGCGCGCAATGCGGATGGCGCCGTCGGAGCCTTCAGCGGGGTCGGAAAGGATCAGTTCTGCTCCCAATGCCTTGAGAATGGCGATGCGCTCTGGGCTGGCGTTGGCCGGCACGACCAGGGTCACCCCAATGCCCAGAGCTGCCCCGAAAGTGGCGTAAGCAATCCCCATATTGCCCGATGTTGAATCGAGCAGGCGCTTGTTTCCTTTCAGCTTGCCGTCAGCCAGGGCAGTCCGCAAGATGTTCAAGGCTGGCCGGTCTTTAATCGAGCCGCCTGGGTTAAACCACTCCGCTTTGGCGAGAACCTGTACGGTTGGAGGAAGATGAGTCGTCAGGCGGCGCAAGGGAATCAAGGGTGTATTGCCAACCAGCGTTTCCAGACCTCCCGCAGACCGCAGGGGCGGGAGGGCAATCTTTGCTTGAAAGAGGTTTTGTGAAATTTGCACATCCATTTTTCTACTCCTTTTCAGGTGTCCTTAAACAAAATCGCCAACAGAAAAACAAACAGGTGGTTGTCCTGTTTCCCGGGATTTCTCCTGCGGGGGTGGTAACCACCTGTTGGGTTCTGTCGGCGCGGAATGGAGTTAAATGCGCAGCCCTGCGGTGGTTACTTCCCCCGCCGGCTACACATGCAGTTCATTCGAAAAATGCGCGCCATCCTCTCTATTTCCGACAATATTTGTAGTAATTATATGAGATAATTGTGGCTTGTCAAGGGAATTGGGGGTTTTGCAGGGCTTTAGCCTTCAGCGCGCAGAATCGCCAGGGTTGCCAGGAGCGCCACCAGTTGCAACAACTCGACATCTTCCTGTTTAAACGGTTCCCCGCTGATGGTGTTGACGACCTCGATGGCGCCTAGGGTGCGCTCTCGATAAATCAGCGGCACACAAATCAACGAAACGGTCATAAAGCCGGTCATCTTATCCACGAGTGGAGAGAAGAGCGGCTCAGCCCTGGCATCCAGCACCAGTTTTGGGGTGCGGCTTGCTACCACCCAACTGGCAATTCCTTCGCCGGCTGGCAGGCGATAATTGGTGAGGGTTTTTTGAGCGGCACCAAGCACCAACACAAACACCAGCTCATTGGTTTCTTCATCCAGTAACATCAAAGAACCGTCTTTGGAATTAACCGCCTCCAGCGCCGTGCTCAGGATCAGATGGATCAGGTCATACGGATTGGATTGCGGGGTGATCATTTCGATTTTGCTTTGCAAGCGCACCAGCGAGCGCATTGCCTGGCGTAAACGGGTAAGCTCATCGCGCAATTCCTGGTTCTCTTGCTTCAAGCGGGTATATTGGCTGACCAGCTCACGCAGGGTGTCATTGGGCAGTGTCATCAACCCCTCCCTTCTGTTGGCCTGGTAGGCCTTGGGAAAAACACCTGTTGCCGCTGACGATCCACAGCAGCGCACCGTCCTTTCTGCTCGACCAACCCTCGTTACCGACGGTTCAAAAGTGACGCCAGGGTGCTCGTCGGCAATTGTTGAGTTACAGAAACGAGATTTGTTTTCTGATTTGTATTTTATCAAAAAAAATGGACTTAATCTGTCCTTGTGCTCAAAGAAACCTTAACAAATTAGCAAGGTTGCCTACAGGGGGCTCAGGGAATCAAAAACCGGCGGCGCAGAACGTTTCAGGTTGCGCCGCCAATTCGTTGCTGGTCGTTTGAGAGCCATTTACTCCGTCTGGCTGACCTGGCTCTCTGACGACTCTTCTGCTTCGGCGACTTCCTCTTCGATCACGGGTTGTTCCCCCTCGCGGTGGACAATCACCCGCACCGTTGGCGATAGATCAACGGTTAAGCGCACCGGCACTTCATACAGACCTAGGTTGCGAATCGGTTGGGTATCGATTGCCCGACGGTCAACTTCATACCCCGTTTTGGCCTTGATCGCTTCGGCGATCATCGCCGGGGTGATCGAGCCATAGAGCTTGCCGGTCTCGCCGGCTTTCGCCGCAAAGGTTAGCCGCAAGCCGTTAATTCTTTCCGCGATGCCGCTCAATTCCTGGTTCAGCGCCTGGCGGGCAAGTTCGGCTTTCTGGCGGATGTGTTCTGCCTGTTTAAGCGCCCCTGGTGTGGCTAAAACAGCTAATCCCTGCGGGATCAGGTAATTGCGGCCGTAGCCATCGGCAACTTTCTTGACATCCCCCGCTCTTCCCAATTTGTAAACATCTTTCAACAACAAAACTTTCATGTTCAAGCCCTTTCTACGTGCAGAGATCCGCTTCAAGCGGGCGCCGGCGAAGGGTACAACGCCAGAGCGGGGGGATTTTACCACAAATTGCAGAGATGGTATACTCATTAATCATGGAGAATTCGACTGCTGGCTTTCAAGAGGTTGAACACGCCGCCGACTGGGCGTTATGGGTCTGGGCGCCACAAATGAGCAGCTTGCTGGAGCAAGCTGCGCGGGGGATGCTGACCCTGGCGGGCGTTAAGGTGGCGGATGCGCCTGTCAAAGAGCGCGAGATTGAGATACCCTTTCTCGATCGAGAGCAATTACTGGTCAAGTTCCTGAGCGAAATCTTGTATTTTATCGAGCAGGAGAATCTCGCTTTCACCGAGGTTCACCTTGCTCTCGATCAAGACCGTCTCAAAGCTCGCTTGCGCGGTTATCCCATCCGTTCCCTCGAAAAAGCCATCAAGGCCGTGACCTACCATAATCTGGAAGTGCGCCAGACCGAGCGGGGGTATGAAGCGTACATCGTCTTTGATGTATAGGATGGCTCATTCCGCTACGGCGACCCATCGCTGCTCCCTGGCGCTACGCTCAATCGCCTCACAATACAACATTTCATTATGCCCGTCGACGAACGTGGGAAAATCCGGCGGCGCGGAGAAGTCTCCGGCTAAAAGATAGCGATAAAACTTGGCGCTCAGGTGCTTGAAGGTATCGGGAAAGCCTTCATTATGCCCGCCTGGATAAGAAGTTACCGCCCTGGCTTCAGGGCAAAGCAGCGCCGGGTCTTTCATCAAGACTTGATTGGGTTGCGTGCGATGACCGATCCATAGCTCGTTGGGGTGCTCTGAATCCCATGCTATTGAAGAGCGAGAAGCGTTGATCTCGAAGAACAGGCGATTTTTGCGCCCCGAGCACACCTGAGCGACCGTCAGCACCCCCACGACGCCGTTTTCAAAGTGCAACAGGATGCTGGCATAGTCTTCGGTGGTGATCGTTTGGTCAATGTAATCACTGGGCTGGAGAAGTTTGCCACTGTAGGTTTCCAGCGGTTTGGCGGGTTTCTTGCGCAGCGGGTGAACCGTTTTGAAATCGGCAAACACTTCCTTGACGCGTAAACCGCTGATATAGGTGACCATATCCAGCCAGTGCGATCCAATATCGCTCACGGCGCGTAAACTGCCGCCGAGCTCTGGCTGCAAGCGCCAGTTCCAATCGGTGGGGAAGAGCAGCCAGTCTTGCAGGTAAGACCCCTGAATGATGAAGACCTCCCCGATTTCGCCGCTCTGCACCATCTGCCGCGCTTGTTGGACAAGCGGATACATGCGCAGGTTGAAATTGATGGCGTTGACTCGTTTCAACTCCTTTGCCAGGGCAACCAACTCGGCGGATTCGGTAGAAGAGGTGGCTAAAGGTTTCTCGCAAACCACATGCTTGCCGGCCAGCAAGGCGGCTTTGGCATGCGGATAGTGAAGGTGATTCGGCGTGGCGAGGTGAACGGCATGAATTTCCGGGTCGGCAAGCATCTCTTCCACCGAGGCGTAGGGGCGAGGAATGCCCAATTCGGCCGCCTTCTGACGCGCCAGTTCGGGAGTGGCTTCAGCCAGACCCAAGACCCGCAAACCATTGCGGCGCAGCCCTTCAACGTGGGCGGGGCCGATAAAGCCGGTGCCGGCAATGCCAATGCCAAGGGTTTCTTTCGTGAGGGATGGATTCATGGCTCTCGCTCCGTTTTTAAGGAATTGAGGTAAAGATTTATCCCTGGCAAGACAAAGCCAAAGGGTAATCCAGCCAGGTTGCTGGAAAATTATAGCACAGTCGCCCCGCCTGGCTGCGTTTGCTACCACCGCCTTGCTTTTGTCTGCCTGACCCGAGGGGGTGTTATAATCTGGCTGAGCTCAGGTTAATCCAAGAGCTACGGTGTGGCCGGCCTTTAGCCTGGTGCTGATAAACTGCTTCACCGTGGAGACGAAAGCATAGAACGCTGCTCTCTCAGCCCTCGGCGGTGAGTTTTTGCAGTGCGTGGATGAGTGAAATAAGTTTAAAGGTGGTTTGTATGGAAGAGTCTTTTCGATGGGAGAAAGATTCGCTAGGTGAATTGCAGGTGCCGGCTCAAGCCTTCTATGGCATTCAAACGCAACGGGCGGTATTGAACTTCCCTATTAGCGGCCGCCGGCCCTACCGAGCGTTTATCTGGTCGATGGCATTGATCAAAGCCTGCGCGGCGCAGGTGAATCACGCCCTGGGCTTGCTCGATGAAGAACGCGCCGCAGCCATTCAACAAGCTGCCCAGGAGGTGATGGAGGGGAAATGGGACGACCAGTTTGTGGTTGATCCCTTTCAGGCCGGAGCCGGCACCAGTCACAATATGAACGTTAACGAAGTGATCGCCAATCGTGCTACCCAGATTCTCGGTGGTGGGCTGGGTGAATATCGCGTGCATCCCAACGATCACGTTAACATGGCTCAATCAACCAATGACACCATCCCAACCGCCATTCGGCTGGGTTGTCTGTGGCGATTGGAAGAGCTGTTGCAAGCCGTCACCTCGCTCACCACTGCGTTGCGAGATAAAGGGCGTGAATTCGATGATGTCTTGAAATCTGGGCGTACCCACCTTCAGGATGCTGTGCCCATCCGCCTGGGTCAGGAATTTGAGGCCTATGCCCGCGCCGTTGAGCGCGATCGAGAGCGCATCCAGCGCGCTACTCAAGGGCTTTACCGCCTGGGCATCGGCGGGACGGCCGTTGGCAGTGGTTTGAACGCTCATCCTCAATATCGTTTTCGCATGGTGGAATGTCTCAGCCGGCGCAGTGGTTGGAAGCTGACGGCCTCAGATAACCTGTTTGAATCGATGCAATCGATGGCCGATTTTGCCGAATTTTCGGCTGCGTTGCGTACCCTTGCCATTACCTTGACGCGCGTCGCCAATGACCTGCGCTTGCTGGCATCTGGACCAGCGACCGGCCTGGACGAAATTCGCTTACCGCCCGTGCAACCAGGTTCCAGTATTATGCCGGGCAAGATCAATCCGGTCATGGCAGAGATGCTCAATATGGTGATGTACTATGTGCAGGGATTGGATTACACCGTAGCCCTGGCAGCCCAAGCCGGGCAGTTGGAGCTCAACGTGATGATGCCGATCATCGCTCATTGTTTGTTCGAGATGATGCATTTGCTCATCACTTCTCTCGGTGCTTTTACGGAAAAGTGCGTATTGGGTATTCAAGCCAACCGCAACAAAGCAGCAACCTGGCTGGAAAAGAACGCCATACTGGTCACTGCCCTGAACCCGCTCATCGGTTACACGGCGGCAGCCGCCCTTGCCAAAGAGGCGATGACAAACGATCTCTCGGTGCGTGAGTTAGCCTTAAGGAAAGCGCGCCAGGGGGAACTGCTCCATCGCGAGAGCGGCAAACCATTGAGCGAGCGGGAAATTGAAATGGCCTTGAAAGACCTGTGGCGGATGACCGAGGGGGGCATCTTTGAGGGCAGTGTAGGTGGAGGATAAGGCAATCGAAGGCTGCTGTCTGGTATAATTTTCAACTGTGGTGCGAAAGAAAAATCCGGAAGACTTAACCGAAGAAGAACTGCGCTGGCTGCTGGTGGAAAAGCGCCGCGCCGCCAGGCTAACGCGCTTACAATACTATCGGCGCAGTGGGCGCACGCTTACAATTCTGCCAGATGAAAGCGCCTTAACCATGCAACCCCTCCGCTCCAGCGTGGAGGAGATCAGCCTTGACGAGGAAGAAGCCTCGAAACCCAACACTCGCCGCCGCAAAGCCCTGGACGTTTTTCTGCTCTTGATCGAGATTGTCGCTGTGGCGGGGTTTCTTTTTGTGGTTTTTAACGGCTTAAGTCTGATCCGCGAACTGAATCGGGAAGTGGCCGCAGCCCTGGAGCAGCCCACCTTAACCCCAACGCCCCTGCTGATGGCTGTCGTCTTACCTTCAGGACATACGCCGCCCAACTCCATAGGCGGCGCTCGTCCGAACGATGCTGAGATTCCTGAGCACCTCCGCCCGATTGTGCAGTCGCTTGCCAGTTTGCCCCTCCCTACCCCCAGTCCTCAACAGGCGATTCGCATTCAAATTCCGGCTATTCGGGTTGATGCGCCGGTGGTCCAGGGGGATGGTTGGGAACAGCTTAAGAAGGGTGTCGGTCAGAGCCTCGGTACGCCCAACCCGGGCGAAACCGGCAACATTGTACTCTCGGCTCACAACGACATCTTTGGCGAGATCTTTCGCGATCTTGACCAATTAAAACCAGGCGATCAGGTGATTCTATACACTAGCCAGCGGTCCTTTACCTATGTGGTGGTCAGCTCCAAAATCGTCGAACCAACGGCCGTTGAGGTGATGGCTCAAACCAGTGAACCGATTGTCACGCTCATCTCATGTTATCCTTATATGGTGGATAATCAACGCATCGTCGTCGTGGCGCGCTTGCAAAACGACGGCTGATACGATTTTAACCAGGAGTTTAGAATGAGTAAGAAAACCAAACGTTCGTCTCGAAGTTCTTCTGCTCGCCCCGGCGAATCAACCGCTGCAGTGAGCAGCGGTCAGATGCCTCCAAGCGTGTCGGTTAGCCCTCGCAGCAGCGAGAAAGCTTTTAATCCCGATTATTCGGATGTTATCAAAGACCTCAAGCGCATTGGTACATTGGCGGGGACGTTTTTCGTTATCATGATCATTTTGTCCTT
>Ga0308397_1000607_pt1 | contig 24091 bp, 17 predicted proteins | sample Hotspr20SampleT8_FD_202356 | JGI IMG/M metagenome (GOLD analysis project Ga0308397, IMG submission 202356) | Hot spring phototrophic mat microbial communities from Mushroom Spring, Yellowstone National Park, Wyoming, United States - 20051001_T8 ...
ACTTGGGCAAAGCGCTAAACAAAGCAAAGATCATAACAAAGGGAAGTGGATAATAACTGTTTTCGACGTAAATCTGCTGATGATTTAGGAAACGCTTACCGATGCTCATGAAGGTTTCATAATCCACTGGACCTTGCCCAAGACGCAGAACAAATAACAGGTATAAGATGTAAGGAAGCAAGGCAGGCACCAACCAAAGAAATATCCTTGGATTATTAGAAAAGGGAAATTTAGTATGGATGTGCTTCACAGCTTGATATCCGTCTCTGCCAACTGAGATAATAGAAAAACGCAAGGGCAAACGGCAGCCAAAAGAACCAAACGTCATTATGGATGAAGATTCGCTGCAAACAGGTGAGCAGGTTCAACACAACCAGGGATAGAAACATCTGCCCTGCAAAGGGCGACGGGAGTTCCTTTTGGATACACCATTCCATAAGCCGAAAAACTGGGATGAGCAGCAGGATCTGGTCATAGCTCCAACCCAGCGGGGAGAGCACCATTCCTCCCAAAAGCGTAAGGTCCACAAAGGTACGGAGATCAACGGATTTAAGAACGAGCCTGAGAGCCAGGAAAATCCCCAATCCCCCCAGCCACAGCCAGCGACTCAGGTGAGTCTCTCCCAAAACAACCAGTAACCCTGCTAAGGTTGGCGTCAAGCGCAACGAATTGAACCCTGAGAAAGCTAAGTGCACCAGCGACCTCAACCAGTCAGGATAAAGAAAGAAAAGCAGCAAAAAAGACGATAACAAAGCGAGAAAAAAACCACTCAGCCTTAGCCACTCTCTTTGCTGAAATCCGTCCAGCAGGAGCATCGGCAGGGTGAAGATCACCAGGTGAGGCTTAACGGTTGTAAGGATCAGCGCCAGACCAGCCAGAAACGGTTTCTGCCGTTCTTCTAAGTAGAGAAAGAGCGCTAGACCAAGCAAAACGAGGGAGTTCACTTGCCCAAAATACAAAGAAACCAAAGTCATCGAATAACTAAATGTAACCAGGAGCGGCAACCAGCGGTATATATATTTGTTACGCCATAACAATAGCGAGCAAACAAAGAGGATGCCGATATGAATAAGCAACCATACCTTTACCGCCTGTTGAAAGGGTAAGAATGTTAGCGGGAGAAGGATCAGATGCCCGGTGGGGAAAAACCAGGCTTGCATCGGGTAATCTTCTCGCCAGCCGGTTAAGGCGCGTTCAACAGCATCTATCTGGTTCAAATCGCAAAAATCTTTGCCCTGCGCCAACAAATAGGCTGCACTCCAATAAGGTCGAAAATCAATTGACCCCAAGCCATGGGGAAGCGGAGCGCGCCAGACAATCCCAATCAGTGTCGCGATTAAGAACATCAAGAGAAGCGCAGAGAACAGACTTCGAAACATCCGTGTATAGCCGCTAACGAACTTTACCCTTACCCCGGAAATTTGTTTTTTTAACCCTCTGCATTCTACCACGAACCCCCACAGATTAGCACGGATGCGCTGGATTGACACCAATTCTCGATTCGTACTCACCCGTTTCATCGCTCTTCATCCGTGTTTGATTATGCGAGAACCCTTCGCAGAGTATACTTTAAGGACGGTTTTTGCTTAGAAATTCGTAGATAAAATGATAAAATCTCCTGAAAATCCATGCCCGAAAAAGACCTCTCACCTTCACTGCGATCGGTTGACAACATAGCCACTAGCCACTGTCGGTTTGCGGACAGAGGATATGAGCCTGTACTGACTATAAGTCAAGTTACAAAATGTCACGATCACACCTCGCTTCCTTCACCCTAGTTGTTTTGCTCTCAGGAATCGGCTTGCTGATCTGGTTGCTGTCCATCGTGTTGCCCATCAGACTGATTGACTTTGAACATTACCTTCTGGCAACCCAGATAATCTACCATCGTCAGAACCCATATGGGGTTGTGGAGTTCTTTGCCCCGCCCTGGCTGGCGCTTTTGACTTTTCCTCTCTCCCGATTACCCATAAAGGTTGCAAGCTCCATCTGGCTTTTCTCTCTCCTTGGCGCTACCCTGGCGTCGGTTTGGATCTCCTTGCAATGGATCAGACAAATGCCCGGCTTGCGTTCGGTCATCATTCTTGCCCTTGTCCCTACCATCCTGCCGCCGGTTTTATATTGTTACGTTACCGGGCAAATTACGCCCCTGGTCAATACTATGGTGATCCTCGCAGCCTGGAAAATCGCCTCCCAATCCCAAGCGGGGCTGGCTGCCTTTGGCTTACTCTTCGCCAGCGTCAAACCTCACGTGATTATCCTGCCGGTTGGACTTAGCCTGCTCGAAGCCATGCGCAAGCGGCAATGGCATCTGCTTTTGATTTTTACGGCGGGATTTTTAGGTTTCGTGGGGCTTTCGTTTCTCTGGCGCGCTGACTGGCTGACGTCCCTGCTGGACGCCTGGCTTGAAGGCAATTATAAAGGGGGCAAGCCAGGCCTGGTTTCTCCCGGCTATGTAGGCTTGAGTGAGTTAGGCATTCCACCCTTAACCTTCGTCCCACTGATTTTTTATCTCTTCTGGCAATGGTGGCGATTTGGCTTGCAACCTCGCATATTTGCCCTTTCGCTTGCGGTGGGATTATTGATTACGCCTTATAGCCGCAGCTATGACTTGGTGCTGCTGATTTTCCCCTTGATGGATCTGGCGGAAACATCTCAAGGGCGAGATCGCTGGCTCTTTGCTGTGGGAACGTTAAGTTTCTTTTTACTCCCATTAACCTCTTTTTCTGTGATTACTTCCCTGATGTTCGTTATCTTATTATTACTCAAGTCTAAAAAAACGGTTTCCTGCGTCGGATAAGCTAAAATGATGTTAAGATTATCGATCAGATTTCAAGCGGTTTGCGCGCAGCAATACACTCAGGCTGTGTTATGAATAAGGGCTCTACTTCTTGCTAATAGGTTCTGGGATGCATTTTTCTTTCAGCCGGCCATCTGAATTTCAATGCAATTTGGAAGGTTCATCAGGCGAGTCAAGCAGGATAAAATTGGAATAGGTTAACCTTTGACTAAAAAATCCTCATGGGAATATGCTATTCTTGCCACCTTTGGGCTGCGCTTTGCCCTGGGCTTAACGGTCTATATTGCCTGGAGCTATATCCGCCCAATTGCAGAGTCTGTACTTCTTTCCGGACTGGATAAATCCCTTTATGGTAAGGTTATGGTCTATCAAACCCCACCATTGGATGGATTGCTCACCGCATGGTTTCGATGGGATGCAGTACATTAATTTGAATATTGCTCAGTTTGGTTATCATGCTCACTCAGAAGGCACAAGCGTGTTTTATCCCCTCTACCCAGGATTGACTCGTCTTTTCGCCATCCTAATTGGAGAAAACTATCTCCTCTCGGCTTTATTGGTATCGTCATTATCTTGTATTGCCTACTTAGCAGGGTTTAATTTCCTGACAATTGAACTGTTTGGTGCCGAGATCGCCAAGTGGAGCCTTTTTGTTCTCCTCTGTTATCCTCTGACTGTATTCCTCGTTGCCCCTTACAGCGAATCGCTTTATCTTGCTTTGACGATCTGGATGTTTCTGGCTGCAAAGAGACAAAAATGGTGGTTGGTTGGCATTCTTGGGTTTGCTTCTGGGCTCACTCGCGGGCCTGCTATGCTCAGCTCATTGGCTCTGCTTACGCTATTATTTACCGAACAAAATAAAGGGGCAAGGAATCTTTCAAACATTTTGTCTTGGGAAATTCTTTCCACGCTATCTCCTGTAGCAGGAGGAGGATTTTTCTTGCTTTGGCGTCACTGGCAAGGGTATCCTCCCATTTCTCAAGTGTTATCCGCCCATGGCATCGAGCTTAGCAATCCAATTAAGGCAATTGCAGTCGCTGTCTCTCAATGGATCCGAGTCAGGGATTTTTATACGACAATTGACATTCTAAGTGCTGCCCTATTTCTTTTCATAATGGCAATCATCCTTTTCAGGAAGCGTTATCCTCTCTACCTGCAGATCTATTACCTCAGTAATTTATTGCTTTTCTTAAGTAAAATTCACCACCAAGCCTCTTCGTTACAATCTATCTCGCGGTACGTCTTGACCTTATTTCCGGCGTTCTGGGTAATTGGGGAATGGCTTTCAAGACAAGCACCCCTTTTCCGTTTTACATTCCTTGTAGCCTCGTTCGGATTCTTATTGATCTTCAGTGCTCTATACGCGATGTGGGTTTTTATTGGCTGACCGGCTCGATATGAGCCTTGTTTTCATTAGGTAACCATCACAAGTTGACATCACAAGTTATGTTGATAATTTGCTGAGAAAACCGTCCACGAATGCGCCACGAATAAACGAATGAGAGTGCTATTCGTGCATTCGTGAAACATTCGTGGACGGTCTACCCCGTCAACCAGAGCCTGTGGCAGGGTATTACGAGTTGCCTAAAAAATGCACAACCTCATCCTCAAAACCAATCCCTGCGGATGAAGATGATAATAACGATCACCGATAAGGCGACCGAAATCAGCAGGGTGAAGACAAACGCCAGCGGATGCTCTTGCAGCGGCAGGTGCACGTTCATGCCATAAAAGCTGGCAACGATCATCGGCAGGTTCAGCACAATCGTGATGGCTGCCAGGAATTTCATGACTGCATTCAGATTGTTCGAGATAATTGAAGCAAAAGCATCCATCATCCCACTCAAGATGTTGCTGGTGATGCTGGTCACCTCGATTGCCTGCTGGTTTTCGGTAATCACATCGTCCAACAAGTCTTCGTCATCGGGGTAGGCTTTAAATAATTGACTGCGGTCCAGCCGTTCGAGCATCAACTCGTTGGCTTTGAGGGCGGTGGTGAAGTAGGTGAGGCTTTTCTGGTATTTGAGCAGTTCCAGGACTTCGCGGTTGCGGGTGGATTTTTGCAACTGGTCTTCGAGGTAATCCACCGTTTTGGTGATGGTGCGCAGGTGAGTTAGATAATTGGTGGCGCTGGCAAGCAGAATGCGCAAGAGAAAGCGATTGCGCTTGCCGGTCGAAAGGTTGCGTACCCTGCCGCTGCAAAAATCGCGCAAAATATCGTTTTCATATTTGCATACCGTGATCAAATATTTCTCGGTGAGAATGATGCCTAACGGAATGGTGATATAAGGCGCATCCGCCTGAGTCCCCTGATAAAAGGGGATGCGCAGAATGACCAGCAAAATACCGTCTTCCCGTTCGGTGCGGGCACGTTCGTCTAAGTCAAGTGGATAGGTCAAAAAATCACGCGGAATTCCCAAATCGCTGATGATCTGGATTTCATCGGGTGTTGGATCGAGAAGGTGTATCCAACACCCGTTGACCGGCTCGGTGAGGATCGACAATCCATCTTCGTAGTTTTTATAGATGGTAAGCATGTCCTTCTCCTTCAGCTTAAGATCAACGAGAAAACTCGTCGTTTCAGGGCACAACCGCAAGGATTGTGCAAGCAAACCTGTGAGACCGTAGGACAACCTTTGCCTGTCGTCTTGCAGTCCCATCGCAACGATTCGCCTTTCCACCCTTTCAGTAACCCTTTCTTCTCCGCCTCTCCCGTAAGCAGAGAACAAGCAGGGCAAAGATCGAACTTTGACCGCGGCGGTCTCTGCTGGCTCGGCCGGATTGGGGCAGAGACCGCCGGTGCTTCTCTATGCAGTCTGGGGATGACGGCGCTCCGCACGCCGCAGGAAGAACTTGGTGATCTCTTCGGAGACAGCCGGAATCATTGCCAGGCTCAACACCACGGCCCACTCACGCCCGGACATAAAGTGCGTGTTGAAAATGGGTTGCAGGAAAGGCACCGAAATCACCAGCGCCAGAACCGAAAGCGAGAAAGCCATTGCGTATTGCATGGATCGGTTAGAGAAAACTCCGATGCGAAAGACCGACTGACGCTCCGACCGCACCGTATAGGCGCGGAATAACTCACACAAGGAGAGGGTGACAAACGCCATCGTTTCGGCGGTTTGCACATCTACCCCTCGCCAGTTGTAGTTGAGAATGAAGGCAAGCGGGTTTGCGCCAGGCGGCAACATGTCTCCTTCTGCCAGATGCCACAGCAAGCCGATGGCAAAAGCCATGAGGGTTGCCCCGGTTTGGGTGATGGTCTGGATCAGAATGCCCAGTTGCATGGGTTTGTTGATAATCGGCTCGTTCTTCGGGCGGGGTGGGCGTTCCATAACGTCGGGATCGCCTTTTTCCATTGCCAGCGCCAGAGCTGGAGCGCCATCGGTGATCAGGTTGAGCATCAAGAGTTGGATCACGGTAAGAGGTGTCGGCACGCCGGCCAGGGTGGCCAGAAAGATAATCATGATTTCGGCAACGTTGGAAGAAAGGAGGAAGAAGACAAACTTGCGGATGTTGGCATAGATAATCCGCCCCTGTTCGACGGCTGCCACAATGCTGGCGTAATTGTCATCGGTCAGCACCATATCGGCGCTCTCCTTGGCAACATCCGTGCCGGTAATGCCCATGGCAATCCCAATGTCAGCGCGTTTGATCGCCGGGGCGTCGTTAACCCCATCGCCGGTCATGGCGACCACCTCATTATCGGCGCGCAAGGCTTCGACAATGCGCAGTTTATGCTCCGGCGAGACGCGGGCAAAGACATCCGTAAAGCGAAGTTGCTTTTGCAACTCGGCGTCATCCATTTCATTGACCTGATTGCCGGTCAACACCTGGTGGCCAGGCAGAAGCAATCGGATTGACTCAGCAATCGCCCGCGCCGTATTGGGGTAATCGCCGGTGATCATAATCGTACGGATGCCTGCGCGGCGAGCTTTTTCGAGGGCCGGGACCACCTCCGGGCGGGGTGGATCGATCATACCCAGCAAGCCGACAAAGGTCATCCCTTGTTCCAATTGCGCGGCATCAAGCTTTTCGGGCAATTCAGGGATTAGTTTATAAGCTACCCCTAGAACGCGCAGGGCATCTTGGGTCAGGCGATCGTTTGCCTGCAGGATTTGCATCCGCTTTTCTTCGTTCATTGGCAGGGCATAATCCTGCATATTTTGATAATGGGTACAGAGGTCGAGCACAATATCCGGCGCGCCTTTGACCAGCACCACGTATCCTTTCGGCGGGATCGGTTGGTCGAATGGAGAAATATCCTCTTTGCGCGGCTGCTGCAAGGCATGGATGGTTACCATGCGCTTGCGCTCAGAATCGAAGGGGATTTCCTGAACGCGTGGGTAAGCGCGGCGCAATTCCTTCAAATCTGCTCTGGCTTTAAGGGCAGCCACCAGGAGCGCCCCCTCGGTGGGGTCGCCAACCATGCGGTAGGGAATGGCGCCGTTGCCGCTATCCACTTGTTCTAATTCGGCGTCGTTGTTCAAACATCCCACCCACAATGCCGTCAATAAAGCCTGGTATTGGGTAGGATCAATCGGATTACCGTCCACCAAAAACTCGCCCTGCGGACTGTAACCACTGCCGCTGACCTCGAAGAACATGCCGTCTGCCCAGATGCGCGTCACCGTCATTTCGTTTTGGGTGAGCGTGCCGGTCTTATCCGAGCAGATCACCGTAGCTGAACCCAAAGTTTCGACCGATGAGAGGCGGCGAATGAGGGCATGGCGGCGGATCATCTCGCGCATGCCCAATGCCAGCGAGATGGTTACCACGGCGGGCAAGCCTTCGGGTACAGCGGCAATTGCCAATCCGACCGCAATCATGAACATTTCCAGCGGGGGATAGCCGCGCAACCAGCCGAGCAGGAACACCAACCCACAGATGAGGATAGCTGCCCAGCCCAGCGTTTTGCCTAATTGATCGAGGCGTCGTTGCAGCGGGGTGGGTTCACTTTGCACCGATTGCAGCATCTCGGCGATCAAACCGATCTGGGTGCGCATTCCGGTGGCGGTGACGACGCCGCGCCCGCGCCCATAGTTGACCAGCGTGCCCATAAAGGCCGAGTTTTTGCGGTCGCCGACGGGAATTTCCTTTTCGCGGATGGTGGCGGCGTGTTTTTGCACCGGCACCGACTCGCCGGTCAGGGCGGCTTCTTCGATGCGTAAATTGACTGCTTCGAGCAGGCGCAGGTCGGCCGGCACGTAATTGCCCGCCTCGAGCAAGACAATGTCGCCCGGCACTAGTTGGGCTGCCGGCACTACCTGACGTGTGCCATCCCGTACCACATGGGCATCGGGTGCAGCCAGTTTACGCAAAGCTGCCAGCGCTTGCTCGGCGCGCCGCTCTTGAATCACTCCTAGGGTAGCATTCAGAATCACAATGGCAATAATCGCTGCTGACTCGATCCAATCGCCTAACACGGCTGAGATCAGCGAGGCAACGATCAGCATAATCACCACAAAGTTATTGAACTGATCCAGCAACATTTGCCAGAAGGGGGTTGGTGGAGCTTCTTGTAGAGCGTTAAGCCCCACCAGCGCAAGGCGTTGCTGGGCTTCCGCATGGGTCAGGCCGCGCTCAAAGTGAGTTTGCAGTCGATCGGCGATCTCTTCAGGGTTCAGGGTGTGCCAGAGCCCGTCCTTATCCTGTTTGGTGAGAAATTCCGGTGAAAATTTTTCCCATGCCATGTTCAACGATCCATTCGCAAGGTTGAGTTTCCTGCCGTACCCTCCCGCAGGTGAGCTTGTCTATTATATCACGCCGCTAATTGGCTGAGAGCCCTGGCTGCCGAAAGGCGGATACCTTCAGCGTCGAAAACCTGTTGGCTCGGAATCCCTGAAAGCACTTTAGACAAAAATAACCTCTTCCACAGTCCTCACCCGGCGCGCCACAGCAAGACAAACAAAATCGTAAACAGGGTCGAGACGAATAACTGGCGCAAGCCGATGCGGGTGGGACGCACCTTCACCGCCGGATGCAGACTGCCATAGAGACATTCCACCCATTGCAACGCGTAGGCTAACCAGACAAACGGTGGGATCCACCCGCTTGCACCCAAAAAGAAGGCAAAGAGGACGTTAAAAGTTGCATACAACAAAGCTCTAAGAGCCGGGCGCAAGCGCTCCCCAAGTCGAGAAGGAACAGCAGCCCATTCTCGCTGTTCCAAGCGTAAATAGGCATAGACAATCGACGCCGCAGATTGCAGCCAGCATAACACCCAAAGTAACCAGCCTTGAAGAGAATAGGCGTTTTGCCCCACCCACAGGGCAGCCGGCGCTGCCAGGGCTAACACGCCGCTGGCGACGATCTCCATCCCCATCTGGCGTCGTTCACTGCGCCTCTTAACCAGCCACAAATGCCAGCCAAAAACGCCAGCCGCCGGCAGACCCAACCAGAGCAAGCGCCCATGCCCCAACCAAACCAGCCAGAGAATAGAGATAAGCAAGATGCTGCCATAAACAGCGATCCAGGACAACGCCGGACGCAAGTCCGAGCGCGGGCGACGCGTTCCCCATACCTTGACCGCTATGCTCATGGGCTGGCGTAACAAAAAAGCCGCCATTGCAGCCACAATCAATCCGAAAGAGGCAAGGTTAAGTATTCCACCGCCGAATAGCCCAATTAACAATGGACTGAGCAGAAAAACCCACGAGCCATGATCTTGCGGAAGAGCAATTTGTTTTTTAAACATGGGATAAATGACGGAAATGGTTTTCGCTTTTTGACTTATTTTAACCTCAATTAAGATAGGCGAAACGATGGATTGAAAGGAGTGGTTTTTTCCGCCAAACTTGCGCCTGTTTTAATCTTCTGGCAGTTTCATTGGTTTGAACCCCCTATGATTAAGTTTCACGAAAATATTCAGAATTTTTATATCCTGATTGGCACGAATCTCCCACCCCCCAATAGTGCCGTTAGATTGCTGAAAAAACCATCCCCGAACGACAGCGTTATTTGTTCGCGCAGTTAATATTCGGGGAGGATTTGCCATCGGTCACAAAGATTACAGCACTTATTACGAAAAATAATAAACAAACTTCTACCGGAGATTTTCAATGGGAAGACAAAAAAGTAGTAGAATTCTTGAAGACAGGCTGAAAACCTTTTTTGAAAAAATTAACCCATCAAAATCAAAGGTGTATCAATGGTCAGTCAATTTGAAAAAGAAATATACGAACAGCCCAGTGTGCTTTCCAGATTCCTTGATCAAAGAATCAACGACGTCAAGGCGATCACAACCTTTCTACGGGAAGTTCAACCAAAATTTGTCCTTGTTGCTGCTCGAGGAACCTCTGATAACGCAGCCATTTACGCGAAATACCTTCTCAGCGCTTTTTTGCGAATCCCGGTTGGGCTTGCCATTCCTTCGCTTTACACACTCTACAACCAGCCACCCCAAATGCGTCAAGGGTTGGTCATTGGGATTTCCCAATCCGGTGAATCGCCAGATGTCTTGGCTGTCATGGAAGAAGCCAAAAGACAACAGACGCCTACCCTGGCAATTGTGAATCAAGTTGACTCGCCATTAGGGCGTTCTGCTGACTTGCTATTGCCCTTGGATTGCGGCGAAGAAAAAGCAGTAGCGGCCAGCAAGACTCATACCGCGCAATTGCTGGCGATTGCGTCGCTGGTTGCAACGTGGCTCAATGACAACCAAATGCTCAGAGATTTGTCTCCAATTCCGCAATACCTCGACCAAGTTCTTCAAACGCATGAACGAGTCAGAGAAATCGCCGAACAAATCAAGGATCACAACCGTTTGTTGATCGTTGGTCGAGGCTATACGCATTGCACCACCCATGAAATTGCGCTCAAGATTAAAGAACTTGCCTATATTAGCGCCGATCCCTACTCGGCGGCCGATTTCAAGCATGGGCCAATTGCTTTAGTAGAAGAGGGGTTTCCACTGATAGCCATTGCCCCACTAGGAAAAACTTTTGAGATAATGAAGACATTAATCCAGGAAGTTCAACAACTCGGCGCAGATACGATTCTCGTCAGCAATCACCTGGATTTCTCGAGGGATCACCATCGATTCGTGCCTTTACCGACCGAGTTGCCAGAATGGATATCGCCGATTGTTGCAGTGGTGCCAGGACAATTGCTTGCGCTTTGCCTGACCATTGCGCGCGGGAATGATCCAGACAGGCCGCGAAGCCTTAAGAAAGTGACTCGCACAATTTAGGTATCAATTGACACTAGTGGTGTAGAAACGTGGTATTTACAGGGACCTCATGATCCACTAACAATTTGGGTGTCAAGGATAAACGGCTTATAACCGCTCCTAGCTTTTGTTTGGTTAGGAATACCATATGTAGTCGCTTCTTATTCTCCCCTCCCCCAATCCGTTACGTTCTACGATATAATCATTAGCTAAAAGAAAGGTATCTTTACCTTTTCACAGATTTTATAAGTTTGGAGAGCGCAATGAGCACAGGTTCAATTCAGCCAGCCATAGGGGGAACGCCCATTAGAATGAAGGATGGAAAACTCCTCGTCCCTGATGATCCCATTATTCCCTTCGTCGAAGGGGATGGCACGGGGCGAGACATTTGGCGCGCTGCCCAACGCGTGTTTGACGCAGCCGTCGCCAAAGCTTATGGAGGTAAACGCAAAATTCACTGGCTGGAGGTGCTGGCAGGAGAAAAGGCTTATAACCAACTCGGAACCTGGCTTCCCGATGAGACCGTACAAGCCTTCCGCCAATATCTGGTCGGCATTAAGGGACCCTTGACCACCCCTATTGGTGGGGGATTCCGCTCCCTTAACGTTGCTTTACGCAAGGCATTGGATCTGTATGTCTGTTTGCGGCCGGTGCGTTACTTTGAAGGGGTGCCGTCCCCTGTAAAACGTCCTCAGGATGTAGATATGGTCATTTTCCGTGAAAACACCGAGGATATTTACACCGGTATCGAATTCGAGTACGGCACACCCGAAAACCAGCGGTTCAAGGACTTGCTTAAAGAAGCGTTTCCTCAAGAATATGCCAAAATCCGCTTTCCCGAAACAGCCGGGATTGGGTTGAAGCCAATCTCTAAAGAAGGTACATATCGCCTGGTGCGGGCAGCCATCCGCTACGCTCTGGAGAATGGACGGCGGAGTGTGACCCTGGTTCACAAAGGGAATATCATGAAGTATACCGAGGGGGCTTTTCGGAACTGGGGCTATGAACTGGCAGAGAGCGAGTTCGGCGATCGCGTCTACACCTGGGCGCAGTGGGAACGCACCAAAGCTTCAAAGGGTGAGGAAACCGCTAACGCCGAACAAGAACATGCTTTGCAAGCCGGCAGATTATTGATCAAAGATGTGATTGCGGATATTGTGTTCCAGCAAACCATCACTCGGGCAAAAGAGTTCGATGTGATTGCAACCATGAACCTCAACGGCGATTATCTATCAGACGCCCTGGCTGCCCAGGTAGGCGGGATCGGCATTGCGCCCGGTGGCAACATCAACTACGAAAGTGGTCATGCAGTCTTTGAAGCCACCCACGGCACCGCTCCTAAATACGCCGACAAGGACATGGTCAATCCAGGTTCGGTCATCCTCTCCGGCGAGATGATGCTCCGCTACCTTGGCTGGAAAGAAGCCGCCGATTTGATTATTAAGGGAATGGAGGGCGCCATTGCCGCCAAGACGGTAACCTATGATTTTCATCGCCTGATGGAAGGAGCTACGTTGCTGAAATGCTCGGAGTTCGGTGAGGCGGTAGTGGCAAAGATGGATTAAAGAGGAGTTCTCTAAGATGTGAATAAGCGTTGGTTCTGGCTTCTTTTGGCTGCCTGGTTAACCCTTGGGCTGCTCAGCCTTCAACCGCCGATCTCCACCAACGCTCAACTTCAATCACTGCGCTTCCATCACTTGACCCCTGCTCAAGGTTTAGCGCATGAAATTGTTCTCTGCGTCCTGCAGGATCGCCAGGGCTATCTGTGGATTGGCACGCAAAGAGGACTAAACCGATTCGATGGATATACATTTACCCTCTACCGCCATTCCCTAAACAACCCAAATTCCCTCAGTAATGACACGATCCAGGCGCTGTATGAAGATTCACGCGGCTGGCTTTGGGTTGGCACTGCCAGCGGTTTAGACCATTTGGATCCAGAACGCCATCAAGTCTTGCGCCATCCCGAAGTGTACGAGTCAATTCAAGCCTCTGCCGAGGATTCACAAGGTCGGATTTGGATCGCCACCGCGGGGAGTGGGCTCTTCTGGTACGATCCTAGCGCGGGAACATTCCACTCGGTCAACGAAGCTTTATCCGCTCCAGAATCCTTTCCCGACAATGTGATCAATACGCTTTACTTTTCTAACTCAGGGCTGCTTTGGCTGGGGACAGGGCAACACGGATTGCTCGCTTTAGCCGCTTCAGAAGAACCCATCCGTCTGATTGATCCATTGATTGCGATGAAAAAATCGACTTTCCGCCGCGTGACTTCCATTGCCCCAGCAAACGATGGAATGTTATGGGTGGGCGGCGGAGAGCATCATGAAAGACACGGCGGGCTCTTAAAGTTCGACCCAATGCAAGAGCAAATCGTCCAGGTCTTTGATGAACTTGCCGATCTTCATATCACCTCTCTGCTTTTCGATGCGGAGGGCTTCTTCTGGGTTGGCAGCGAGGAAGGATTACATCGGTTCTACCCTGCATCCCAGCAGATAGAAACTTTCCTTCATGATCCGCTCGATCCCTACAGCCTGAGCGCCAATCACATCACCGCCTTAATGCAAGACCGGGGTCAGAATGTTTGGATTGCAACCGTTGGTGGCGGGTTAGACCAGTATTCTCCGGCCGGCAACCGATTTATGGTTTATTCATCCACCTTAGCCGATCCTGAAAAGCATACCTTCTCAACCGTTGGTGCGGTGGTGAAAGACCGCGAAGGATTGATCTGGGTCGGATTTCACGGACACGGATTGGCAATGCTGGATCGCCAACAGGGGAAAGTGACCCTCTTTCATCACAATCCTCAAGACCCGAACAGTTTATCTCATGATCATATCACTGCGCTCTATCAAGATCGTTATGGAGACCTCTGGATCGGAACTCAGGGCGGTTTAGATCGCCTCATTCGCGGCTCCCTGCGCTTTGAAAACTTTCTTCCAATCCCTGATGATCCAGACCTTTCGAGACCCTTGTCGGTAAAGGTCATTACCGAAGACTCGCAGGGGATTCTCTGGGCGGGGTTAGAAGATCCGGGAGGACTCATCCGAATTGACTCAGACCGAAAAACAGTTCAACGATATGGAGGTGAAACACAATCCCAAGATCGTTTTCCGGTCACCTATGGTGTGCGCGCCATTTATGCCGATTCTCAAGGCAATCTCTGGCTGGGCACTTACAATGGGTTGATTTTGTTCAATCCTGAACAAAACCTTTACCGGCAATTTCGCCACGATCCAGACAACCCGAACAGCTTGAGCCATGATTTTGTATGGACAATTCACGAAAAAGATCATCAGACCTTGTGGGTTGGCACCCATTCTGGCTTGAATCGGCTGTCTTTCCCCTGCGGCTTGATCGGAAATTGTGAGTCACAATTCACGGTTTACAGCCGTGACCAGGGTTTGCCGGATGACTCCATCGTTTCCATTCTTGAAGATGAGCAGGGTAACCTGTGGCTAGGCACGATGGGTGGCGGGCTGGCTGTTTACGACCCAGCTCAAGATCGTTTTCACGCCTTTACCGAGCGGGATGGATTGCAAAGCAATGCCTTTGTCATCGGAGCAGCCTCGCGTGCGGAGGATGGAGAATTGTTTTTCGGCGGACTGAAGGGTTTCAACGCTTTTTACCCCCACGAAATCCGTCATAATCCTGTACCTCCGCCAATCGTACTGACCGCTTTCCGCGAATTTGATCAAATCCAGGAATTCCCTGAAGACCTCAACCATCTTGAGGAAATTCGGATCCCATCGCGCGTCTCCTTTTTTGCCATTGAGTTTGCTGCGCTGGATTACGCCGATCCACTGCGCAACCAATATGCCTACAAGCTTGAAGGATTTGATCAGGACTGGATCGCTTGTGGAAACCGTCGTTATGCCAGCTATACCAATCTACCTCCAGGCAACTATCTTTTTCGCGTCAAGGGAAGCAATAGCGATGGCGTCTGGAATGAAAACGGCAAAACCCTGCGGTTGATCATTACCCCGGCCTGGTATCAGACGAGGTGGTTCCGCCTGTCGATCATCGCCGCGCTGGTTAGTGTAGCAGGAAGCTATCTGCATAGCCGTCAAAAACAGATCGAGAACCTGCGGCGTAGTGAAGAACGCTATCGCACTTTATTGGAGAACGCACCCGTAGCCGTGTGCGAGGCAGATTTTCGCCAGTTGCCACCGTTAGCAACTCATTTCAATCCTCGCTGGTTATCCCTTTTTGCATGCTCTCCGGAACATGAACCCCGTTTGGACAACTACCTTCCTTTTGAGATTTTGGCGCGTTGTCAGGAAACCCTAACCCACAACCTCTTGTGGACAACCGAAACCAGCGGCAGACGTTGCGATGGACAGGAGTTTCCCTTGCGATTGCGCGCTGCCCCTGCTGCCAGAGCGGATCTCTCACGTTGTATTCTGGTAGTGGAGGACTTAAGCGCCGAAAAAGCTCGCCGCAGCGAAGAAGAAGCCATTGCCGAAGAGCGGCGGCGTATTGCCCGCGAAATCCATGACGGATTAGCCCAAGATTTGGCTGCCATCCGTTTGCAAGTCCATCGCTGGCAAAAATGGATTGAGAACGATCCGCACCGCCTTTGGGGCGAATTGGAAAATCTTCACGCCTTGTTAGGTGAAAAAATTCGCGAAGTTCGCCAAGCAATCTTTGCCCTGCGCCCGGTTGCCCTGGATGAATTGGGATTTTGGCAAGCGTTAGACCGCTTCCTTCAAGACTTTGACGAGCAACACCAACTCCGTATCTTCCTCAACGTCCTGGGAGATCGCGCTCGGCTCGAACCCAGCCTGGAACCGTTACTTTTTCGCATTGTCCAAGAGGCGTTGCATAATGTTGCCCGTCATGCTCAAGCTGAGACAGTTTGGGTAGAAGTCGATTTGCGCCAAGGGGTTTTTCTGCGGGTTCGCGATGACGGTGTAGGTTTCGACCCGGCTATTCTGGCACACTGGGAAAGCAAAGGTCATCTCGGCCTGCAACAGATGCGCGAACGGGTGGAAGCCCTGGGCGGCAGTCTAAGGGTCACCTCCCAAATCGGAAAAGGAACGCAAATTGAGGTGTTTTTAGGAACGATCAAGTCAGAAAATGGATAACAGAAGCAAAGTGTGCTATACTGATTGCAATAAAGACATCATACAGCTCCACTTTGGTTGAAAAAAATCAAGACAAAGTAAAAGAAACTAGACAAAAAGGTTTCTAACGAATGGCTGGAACGATTCGGGTTTTAATTGCCGATGATCATCGTCTCTTCCGCCAGGGTCTGCGGCATGTGTTTGAAACCTGCAAGGAAATCGAAGTGGTTGGCGAGGCAGAAAACGGCCGTCAGGCGGTGAAATTAGCCCGCCGTTTGAAGCCGGATGTGGTCTTGATGGATATCAATATGCCCGACCTGGACGGAGTACAGGCCACCCACTTGATCTGCGAGTTAAACCCGGCTTGTCGGGTGATCATCCTCACCATGTACCGCCAGGATCAGTACGTCTTTGAAGCGATAAAAGCTGGTGCCCGCGGCTACTTGCTGAAAGACATCGATGAACATCAACTCATTGAAGCCATATTTACCGTCCAACGCGGCGAAGCTTTGGTCGATCCTTCCCTGGCCGCCCGTTTGCTGGATGAGTTTCGGCGCTTAAGCTCTCAAGCAAGCCCGACTTGCTCTCAGGAAGAGCTGAGTGACGGGGAAATGCAGGTTTTGCGTCTGGTGGCCCAAGGCGCAGATAATCAAACCGTTGCCGAACGATTGAATCTCTCCGAACGCACGGTTGCCAATCGGCTCAGTGAAATCTATCGCAAATTGCACGTCAACAGCCGCACACAAGCTGCACTGGTTGCCTTGCGTAGAGGATGGGCAAAGCTGGAAGAGGAAACATAAGATAGTTCTTTGGATGGGACTCCGATCGTTGCGGGGGAATGGCGGATTAAGAACCTCTAACATCATTAAGTCCTGAAAAGGGAAGTTTCAAGATAAAATTAAATCACTTAACGATGACAAACGCCTTCTGGTCAGGAAAGTGGATTGTGATTAGCGGGGGATCAAGTGGCATTGGCCTTGCCCTGGCGAAACGACTGGCAAGCGCTGGCAGCAATGTGTGGTTAATCGCCCGCCGTGGCGAACTTTTGCAAACAGCTCTTGAGCAGGTTCAGGCTTCTGCTCAGTCTCCAGCTCAGGCGTTTGGCTTCAGCGCTGCCGATCTGACCATGGTCGATCAGGCAAAGCAAGCTGCCGAAGAAGTGCTGGCAAAAGCAGGAAAGGTGGATGTCCTAATCAATTCGGTCGGCGCAGCTCATCCGGGTTACGTGCAGGAGTTATCGCTGGACATCTTTCACTGGATGATGGCCGCCAACTACTTTGCTCCGCTTTATCTGACCAAAGCTCTCTTGCCGCACTTCATTGCCCAACGCAGCGGTCACATCATCAACATCGCTTCGGCAGCGGCTCTACTCGGAGTGTTTGGTTATTCCGCCTATGGGGCAGCAAAGTTTGCTCTGGTCGGTTTTACCGAAGTATTGCGGGCAGAAATGAAGCTCTATCATATCCGCGTTTCCATCGTCTTTCCACCCGATACCCAGACGCCTCAACTTGAATACGAAAACCGCTTTAAACCCGCTGAGACCAAAGCAATTTCAGGCAACGCTGCGCAGCTCACACCCGATCAGGTTGCACAAGCGATCCTGCAACAGGCGGCTCGTGGACAGTATGCCATTTTCCCATCTGCAGATGTCCGCCTGATCTACTGGTTGGTTAAACTTCTGCCACAGCCAGTGATCTTCGCTGCCCTCGACACATTGGCTCGCAAAGGTCAAAAACAAGGAGGAATCTATGGATATCTTTGAAAAATGTTCCCAGTTTACCATCGTCAAGGAAGCGATTGAAGGAGGTTATTATCCCTATTTCATCCCCCTCTCGGAAAACGAGGGCAGCGAAGTGATCTACGGCGGTCGACGCCTGATTATGTGTGGATCGAACAATTATCTTGGCCTAACCACCCATCCCAAAGTTAAAGAAGCTGCCATTAACGCAATCAAGCGTTTTGGGACAAGCTGTACCGGTTCGCGCTTCTTAAACGGCAATTTAGAGTTGCACGAACAACTGGAAGAGGAACTGGCAGCGTGGGTTGGAAAGCCGGCCGCGCTGGTCTTTTCAACCGGAATGCAAACCAACCTTGGCACCATCAGCGCCCTGGTCGATCGCTCAGATGTGGTCATCCTGGATAAATACGATCACGCCAGCATCGTGGATGGAGCGCGCCTGGCGTGGGGAGAGACCAAACGCTTCCGCCATAACGACCTGGAAGACCTCCAGCGAGTGTTGGAAAAAGTCCCCCCGGAAAAGGGGAAGCTGGTGGTTGTGGATGGCGTTTACAGCATGGAAGGTGACATTGCCCCGCTTCCAGAACTGATTGAAATCTGCCGCCGCTATGGGGCACGCTTGATGGTCGATGACGCCCATTCGCTGGGCGTCTTGGGTGGTGGACGTGGCACAGCAGCGCATTTCGGGGTAACGGAGGCTGTAGACTTGATCATGTCCACCTTTAGCAAGTCCTTTGCCTCGCTGGGCGGGTTTATTGCCGGCGATACGGATGTCATCCAATATATTCAACACCACGCCAGAGCTTTGATCTTTAGCGCCAGTATTCCCCCCGCCAACGCCGCAGCCGCCCTGGCGGCTCTGGAAGTCATGCGCCAGGAACCGGAGCGTGTCCAGCGCGTGAACGCCATCGGCGAACGTGTCCGAACAGAGTTGAAACGGCTGGGATATCAAATCGGGAACTCGCAGACCCCCATTATCCCGATCCTGATCGGCGATGACATGCGCACTGTCCTTGCCTGGAAAGCGCTATTTGAAGCCGGTCTGTTTGTCAACCCGGTGCTCTCTCCGGCTGTCCCCGAAGGACGGCAACTGTTGCGCACCAGTTACATGGCAACCCACACCGACCAACAAATTGACCGCGCCCTGGAGCTCTTTGAAAAAGTGGGCAAGCAAATTGGACTGATTTAAGATGCCCTCCCGGCAGCGCACCTTTCGGGTTGAGGCGGTCATTCTCCGCCATCAAGATTGGGGAGAAGCTGACCGCTTAATCACCCTGTTCAGCCGTGAACGGGGAAAACTCCGCGCCATTGCTAAAGGGGTCCGAAAAACGCCCTCGCGCAAGGCAGGTCACCTGGAACCGTTTAACCGCGTCAGCTTATTGTTAGCTCAGGGAAGAGAACTGCCGATCATCACTCAAGCAGAAACCTTAACAGCCTACCTTTCCTTTCAGGACGATTTGTTGCGCCTAGGATATGGCGCAACTTTGCTCGAACTGGTTGATCGCTTTACCGTTGAAGAAGAAGCAAACCCAGCTCTCTATTTCTTGCTGGTTGAAACACTGGAACGTCTAAACCAGAGCGAGGATGTCTGGTTGGACGTGCGCTTCTTTGAGATGAAATTGCTCGACTTTGTTGGTTTTCGCCCACAGCTCTTCCAGTGTGTGATCTGTGGCGAGGCTATCCAGGCGCAAGATCAGTTTTTCTCCTGCGAACTGGGTGGGGTGGTCTGTCCGAACTGCGCCGCCGGTCAACGATTGCTGCTGCCAGTCTCCATGCCGGCATTGAAGTACCTTCGCCATCTTCAACGCAGCACCTATAGAGAAGCGCGCAGAGCTAAAATTCCCGTTGCGGTTCAAAAAGAGATGGAAGCGCATGTGCAACGCTATTTGCAAGCCATTTTAGAGCGGGCGCTAAACGCACCGCGCTTTCTGCGGTCGATTGCTCAATTGACGGAACATTAGGATTGAAATTTATCCAGGCACGGTTGTCACCTTCTCACGGCCAGGGTAGCGGTAGAATGCCCTTTTCACGCGCAGTCGCAATGGTTAGCCAGTTGTAATTTGGTTCGCCGTTTTCGACCGATTCAGCAACTTCGCGCCAGGTCTCTGCACCCGCTTCGACGGCTCGGGCAAAGGAACTCTGTCCGATCAGGGTAGTTTCGATGAAGTAATAGCGATCGTTTACCTGATCGGTGCGAACGCCGATGAAAGCATGCCCCGGAATACCAATGATCGCCACTTCCAGACGGATTGCCTCGGCAGCCGCAGCAAACAATAAAGATAGGTCGATGCAGTTACCGGCCTGCTGCTCCAGCGTTTCACGCGGCAGACGGATGCGTTGGATATCACCCGGTGCGTAGGTGACCAAAGTGCTTACATAGGTCAAATCATAGATCTCATCGGCTGCTTGCCAGATGGCTTCCAATCGTTCCCAAACCTCCCCATCTTCATCATCTTCAACGCCACTATAGCCGCCCCACATCGCACCGCTCTCGGTATAGTCCGCTGCAGCGCGTAACAGCTCTTCCACTTTCGGATCGTTGGGTGTCACCATAGCAGCCAGTAGCTCAAATGTTTCTACTTCGCTCATTCCTGGAATCCCCCAAGGGAAATCGCGGCGAGCAAAAACCAGCGTTTCTCCTGTTTCTTCCAGGATGATCTTCTCTTCGCCTTGTTGCAGGGCAGCCACGCGGATATGGAATTGAGCCGGCTGTTGCACATTCAGGTTTTCGATCCTGGTCGAGATCAAACGCGGATTCTGACGGACCTCCAGGGTTTCATTCCCCCTGACGGTTACGGTATCTATCGACTGATCGGTATACCCCTGTACCTCGCTTAGCACTTTGATTCGCAGCAGCGAAGGGTTGGTATTCGTAATGGTGACAATCGTAAAGTCATCGAGAATCGAACCGTAGAGAGGGTAAATGATCGTGATTAAATCCGACCGATAGAGATAATCGACCTCGATTTTTTCCACATCGATGAGATGATTCAAATTCAGGCTTTCAGGCGTTTGGGTTGATTGCTCAGCCTGGCCAGGAGCCGCACTCCGCCTGTCTGCAGGAACAACCCCACGCAACAAGGCACAACTCAACAAGGTAGCACTGATAGCAGCGAGAAAAGTGTAAATCCGAAAAGACGAAGCAGATGCTTGCATAGAAAATGCTCCTTTCAGTTGCCTATAAGTATTCTACTCTTTTCTTGGGAAAAATCTTTCAGAGAAAAAAACCAGAGCCGGTCAGGCTCTGGTTTTTTTAGGTAGCGGGGCCCAGACTCGAACTGGGGACCTTTGGGTTATGAGCCCAACGAGCTGCCACTGCTCCACCCCGCAATGCTTTCGTTTGCGAAATAACAATATAGCATTTTTATCGGACGATGTCAAGAGTGTTTAACAAAATTTTAGCATTCTTTAATCTCCAATCTGGCAGTTTTGTTCGTGCTATAATGCAACCAATGCGCTTCGATATTTTCACCCTTTTTCCCGAAGTCTTCCAGCCTTATCTCCAAACCAGTATTTTGGAACGCGCTCAGCAAAAGGGGCTGATTGAAGTCCATCTCCATAATATTCGCGACTACACGACAGACAAACACCATATCACCGATGACGAGCCGTATGGTGGCGGAGGAGGAATGGTGATGAAGCCTGAGCCGATCTTCGCTGCGGTAGAAAGTGTCCTGGGTTCTCCGCCAGCCTGTCCGGTCGTCTTGCTCACTCCTCAAGGGCGAACGTTCAATCATCGCATTGCCCAGGAATACGCCCAATTGCCCGCCCTGGCCTTAATCTGTGGGCGGTATGAGGGGGTAGATGAAAGGGTGCGCAAGCACCTGGTCACCGATGAGCTTTCGATTGGGGATTATGTGCTGAGCGGCGGCGAGTTACCTGCGCTGGTGGTGCTGGATGCCGTCAGCCGCTTTCTGCCCGGCGTATTAGGCGACCCTGATGGTGCAACGGACGATTCTTATGCTTTAGGCTTGTTGGAATACCCTCATTACACCCGTCCAGCAGAATTCCGCGGCTGGCGCGTGCCGGAGGTATTACTCTCCGGTGATCATGGGCGCATTGCCCGCTGGCGGCGGGAACAAGCTCTCCTGCGCACCTGGCAACGCCGTCCTGATTTGCTGGAGAAAGCAACGCTTACTGGCGAAGATCAAGCTTTCCTCGAACAGCTACGAAGCGCTCAGGAAAACCTTTTTCAAGGAGATAACGATGAAGTTTAGCTATGGTAAGACATTTTTGCTCGGTTTTGGTTTCTTCGGCGTCAGCGTGATTTGGGGCGTATATAACGCTTTTGTGCCGTTGTTTTTGGCGAATAAGTTTAATCTTGCCCCGGCTTTCATCGGTTTTTTTATGACCCTTGACAATATCGCTGCTCTGTTGATTCAACCACCGGTGGGCGCCTGGTCAGATCGCCTGCGCACTCCGATCGGACGACGGATGCCATTTATCTTAATTGGCGCGCCAATCGGCGCAATTGCATTTGGTCTTATTCCCATTGCCGCTGTCCTGCCGCTCTTTGTGGCTTGTACAAGCACCCTGCTCCTCTCGATGGCGTTTTGGCGCACCCCGGTGATTGCTCTTATGCCCGACATTACCCCTTCGCAATATCGCTCGCAAGCCAATGGAATCATCAATTTCATGGGTGGGGTAGGGGCAATCATTGCTTTTCTGGGCGGCGCTACTTTGTATCGACTGAATCCAGCTTTCCCATTCTGGTTGGGGTCTGCGCTGGTGATTCTGGCAGCAGTTATGGTGTTTATATTTATCAAAGAACCAACCACTTACGAACAGAGCGAAGAAAAACCGAGCATGATCGCCAGCCTGAAAGCGGTTCTCCGCGATCCAGATCGCAGCGCCTTGCGCATTCTGCTGGCAATCTTTTCCTGGTTTGTCGCTTATACGGCCATTGAAGCCTTTTTCACCTTATATGCCAATAAGCATCTGGGCATGGAAGAAGCCGATGGCGCCCGGTTGCTCGGACAGCTCTCGCTAATTTTTGTTCTGTTTGCCATACCCAGTGGCTATCTTGCCAGTCGCATTGGCAGACGCCTGACGATCATGAGCGGCATTACGATCATGATCCTGGGGATGTTGCTGATGTATTTCTTGCCGGGCAATATTTTGACCATTGAATTGACGAAATTACCGGTGCTGGGGACTGTGCCGGTTATCGGCCTCATTCTCATGGTAGCCGGGCTTGCCTGGGCGCTGATTAATATCAATTCCCTGCCAATGGTCGTAGATATGACCGACGCGGCGCGATTAGGCACCTATACCGGGCTGTATTATTTATTCTCAACCCTGGCGGCAATCGCTGGTCCAAATATTAACGGCTGGATCATCCAATTAACCGGCCGGAATTACAACAACGTGATGTTAGTAGCGCCCTTCTTCATGCTGCTTGCCCTGGTGCTAATGGCAGGAGTGCGACGCGGCGAAGCACTAGTGAGTTGAGTGATGGATTCCAGTCCAGTGCCTTGGGTCATTTATGTCGATGATCATCTGTTGGTAATCAATAAGCCATCTGGCTTGCGCGTCCTGCCAGATGGCTATCATCCTGAACTCGAACATGTTCGCTCAGTGCTGGAACCCCATTTCGGGCGGTTGTGGATTGTTCATCGCCTGGATAAAGACACCAGCGGCGTGTACCTGTTGGCTCGCACCGCAGAAGCGCACCGTTCCCTTAATCTACAATTCGATCGTCGCTCGGTGGAGAAGATCTACCACGCCCTGGTTTCAGGCAACCCGGCCTGGGAAGCGAAGACCATCGACTTCCCCCTGCGGGTAAACGGAGACCGCCGCCATCGCACAGTGGTAGATTTTGAAAGAGGCAAAGCTGCGATAACCCTCTGCAAACGCCTGGAAAACTTCCAGGGTTGCACCTTGCTCGCCATTCAACCCAAAACGGGGCGCACCCACCAAATTCGCGCCCATTTAGCTCACCTGGGACATCCTATCCTTGGTGACCGTTTGTATGGCGTCTCCACGTCCCGCCTCTCTTCTGTGCCTTTGTCGGTTGAACGCCTTGCTTTGCACGCCTATGCAGTATCTATTTACCACCCCCAGAACGGCAAGAAAATTGGCTGGCATGCAGCCTACCCAGATGATTTCCAAAGCTGGCTTGAACAATTGCGGAAATTAGCGGCAAATGAGATCATCAGGTCTCCCTAGGAGTAGGACTTATCAGAACCCAATCTATTGACAAATCAATTCCTCAAGAGTATAGTAACCATGAATTGGGGAGTAGCCTCCCATGTGGGACCAGGTTTTCGTCAAGACGAAGATTAACTTCCGGGAACCTGGACGCAATTCCTGCG
>Ga0308397_1000611_pt1 | contig 24044 bp, 21 predicted proteins | sample Hotspr20SampleT8_FD_202356 | JGI IMG/M metagenome (GOLD analysis project Ga0308397, IMG submission 202356) | Hot spring phototrophic mat microbial communities from Mushroom Spring, Yellowstone National Park, Wyoming, United States - 20051001_T8 ...
GTCGTCTTCGATCGTTACGGCAGTGACGGGGCCGCCCTCATCCGCCAGGGAATCCCGACCGCGCTGGTTGCGGTCGGGGCTCGCCACACGCATGCTCCCTTCGAGGCTGTCGATCTCGCTGACGTCGAAGCGACGCTCCACTTGCTCGAGCATGTCGTCTACGAAGGGCCCACTGACCAGTGACGTCCTCTCGGGCTAGGGCACGAGCGCCTCGCCGCCATCTACCCGGATCACATTGCCGGTGATCCACCCGAGCCCCGGTGCGCTGAGCGCGCGGATCGCTCGCGCGACGTCCTCCGGGCTCGTCAGTCGTCCGCTCGGGTTGCGCCGCTCGGCTTCGCGCAACATCTCCTCCGCACCGGGAATCTTGGCCTGTGCCGGGGTAGGTGTCACGCCGGCCTGGATGGCATTCACCGCGATCCCGTAGCGGGCGAGTTCCACAGCGAGCTGGCGGGCATGGGCCTCGAGCGCCGCCTTGGCAGCGGAGACCGGACCGTACCCGCGCCAGACGCGCGTCGATCCCTCGCTGGTCATGGCATAGATCCGGGCATGCGGCGCGAAGAGACCGGCATGGAACAGATCCTGTGTCCAGTACACCAAGCTGTTCGCCATGACATCGAGCGTCATTTCCAATTGCTTTTGTGTCACCTCTTGAGCGGCGTCCTCGTCGATGTACGGCCGCAGCGTACCGAAGGCGAGCGAATGCATCAGCACTCGCACGCGCGCGCCGCGCTCCCGAAGAGCCGAAGCGACCTGTCGCCGGGTTTCCGCATCGGCCGCATTGGCGTTGACGAACAGGGCCTCGACTCCTGCAGCCTCGATGTCGGCCTTGACTGCCTCTGCCATCGGCAAAGTCGCTCGGCGATCCAAATGCACGCCGCAGATGTGCATTCCCGCCCGAGCGAGCTCGCGGGCAGTCGCTGCACCAAATCCACTGGATGCGCCCAGGATAACTGCCCAGTATCCTGTGAACCCCTCGTTCCCCATCGTGCCCTTCCCATTCCCACCACGTCGCTCGACTCGGCTGCAGTATCCGCAGCCGAAGCAGTGCCGTCAACTCACCGGTTGCGTGGCTGCGACCCGCCCTTCCGGGACGAAGCGCACGCGCACCACGGTCCCACCGCGTGCACCGGATCTCATCTCCAGATCTCCGCGGAGATCCACTTCCACCAGCGTTCGGGCGATTTGCAAGCCGAGCCCTCGTCCCCGTAGTGGGTCGAAATCGGATGGCAGGCCACGGCCATCGTCCTCGACCTCGAGGAGCGCACGATCACCCTCGCGCTGAATGCGGACGACCAGATGCCCAGGACCATCCGCGAAGCCGTGCCGGACCGCATTCGTCACGAATTCGTTCAAGAGCAGCGCCAGCACGGTGGTCTGGCGCGAGGAAACCGTCACCTCCTCCCCCTCGATGCTCCACCCGACAGCCAGCTCGTCTCCATACAGGGAGTGGACGGCTTGGGTCACGACGATGCGTGCGAGTTCGGTGAGCGAAACTTCCGGCAGCTCGCGGCCACTCAGGAGATCGTGCACAACTGTCAAACTCCGGATCCGGCTCACCGCATCTTGCAGCACGGCACGCGCTTCGGGCCCGGCACGACGCGCTTGGAGCGAGAGCAGCGCCGCTACCGTCTGCAGGTTGTTGCGCACGCGATGATGCAGCTCGCGCAGAAGCGCCGACGCTCGTGTCAGGCCTCGCCGTGCTTCTTCGTAGAGGTCAGCATTCTCGATCGCGATCGCTGCCGTATCGGTGAAGGCATGGAGCAGTCCGGTTTGGATTGGCCTCGGCCTTCCCGCGGAGTAGACCAGGCAGAGTGCACCGACCGCCCGTCGACCGGTGATCATGGGCAGCGCATAGAGAGCGAGCTGCTCGGCGAGCGGGTCGCGCCAGACTGCAGCGCCGCTATCGAGCACTTCCTGGACGACCTGACGAAAGACCGTTTCCAAGCCCTCAGTGAGCCGGGTCGCCAGTTCCACCGGCGCAGCCCGCAAGAGTTCGAGTTCGCCACCCGCGGCACGCGACTGTCGGAAGATCGCCACCCCGCGAGCGCCCGACAACTCGAGCGCGCGATCCGCGATCGTCCCCAAAAGTTCATCGAGATCGAGCGTCGAAGCGACTGCGCGCCAGAGCTGCTGCAAGAGCTCGAGTTGCTCGATCCGACGGCGCAGTTCGGCATCCGTCTCCTGGTACAGCAGCGCGTTCTCGATCGCGATGGCGATTTCCCCAGCAGCCGTTTCCAGGAAATCGATCTCCTCGGGCCAGAACTCACGCGGTTCCAGCGTCAGCACGTTGAGAACGCCGAGCAACCTTCCCGGCTGACGAGCGATGAGCGGGACGGAGACCTGGCTGGCGAACGGTCGATCGTCCACGTGCGGATAATCGACATAGGCTGGATGACGCGGCGCATCGAAGGCGATCTGCAGCCGGCGCGTAAGCGCTGCCTGACCGGTGATACCGACCCCGAGCGGCAGCGTGAACCCGCCAGGACGGTCCGGTGCCACGCCATCGACCGCGCGCAAGGTTAAGGTGCCAGAGGACTCGTCATAGAGGAAAACACCGCAGGAATCGACGCGCATCGTCTCGCGCAAAACCCGCGTGACGGTCGAGAGCATCTCGTCGAGGTCGAGACTGCTCGTCGCCGCACGGGTGATCCAATGCAGTGCCTGCAGGCGGCCGACGGGACCAGCCAGGACGCGTCGACTCGGATCGACTGGCGCTTTGAGAAGTTCAGCTAACGTTTCCCATTCGTTATCCAGCATCCTGCTCGTCTCCACCGATCGAGTTCTTTTCCATGGTACAATCCGGGGCGCGAGCGCGTCAGAACGCGAACGGACGAGGATCATGAGCCTCGACGGCCAGCACAACGCCCACGTCACCGACCACGTCAGCGACAACGCGTTCCTCGGTGTCGTGACCGACGGCCGATTCAGTCAGGGACTCCGCGTCCGGCTCCTCGACCCGGCCGCCGTCGAGCGTTTGCGCGTGGGTAGTTTCGTCGTCATCGAGGGAATCGAGCGCCGCTACTTCGGAATGATCACCGATCTCTCGCTCGACACGACCGATGCCGCCTTGCTGGCTGATCCACCGATCCGCTCCCCCTTTCTCAGTCGCATCGTGCGCGGGACACACGCCTATGCCACCGCCGAGATTCGGCCCTCGCTCGTTCTCGAGCCGGAAAGCGACCAGCCACAACCCGCCCGCAGCATTCCGCCCCACTTCGCACGCTTGCGTCAGGCCACGGCGGACGATTTCGCGCTCGTGTTCGGCCAGGAGGACAGTACGCACTTCGCGCTCGGCACACCACCAGCGATGGAGATCCCGGTCCCGCTCGACTTGGCCGAGCTGGTCAAGCGCTCAAATGGCGTCTTCGGGCAGAGCGGTAGCGGCAAGAGCGTGCTGACTCGCCTACTCCTCGTTGGCCTCGTCCTGGCCGACCAGGTTTCGATCTTGCTCTTCGACATGCACAACGAATATGCTCGCGCCCCGACTGATCAGCCCGAACTAGTCGGCTTGCTCGAGCTCTTCGGACCATCGCGGGTCCAGATCTACACGCTCGACGATCGGACGGAGCGGAGTGCGAGCGCCCGCACGATCCAGATCGGCCTCGATCAGATCGAACCGGATGACATCGAACTCTTGGCGGAGGAGCTCAATCTCAACCCGACCTTCGCCACGGTCGCGCATCACCTGCGGGCACGCTACGGGCCGCAGTGGATCCGCCAGACCTTGGAATTCGATACCGAAGCAGTCAAAGAGTTCTGCGCAAGCACTGGTGTCGCTGAAGCCTCGGTCAATGCCTTGCGAGCCAAACTGGATCGCTTGGCCAAACGGCCCTATAACTGCGAGACACTCGATACGTCCGTCATCGACGAGATCATCGGCAAGCTGCAGCGGGGTACCCATATCATCGTCCAGTTCGGTCGCTGCGACTCGTTCCTCGACTACATGCTGGTCGCCAACCTGCTCACTCGCCGGATTCACGATCGCTACACCGAAGATGTTCTCGAGGCACAGCAAGCGGGTGGGCAAAGCAACCTGCGGCCACTGGTCATCGTCCTCGAAGAAGCGCACAAGTTCCTCACCCCCGAAGCTGCTCGGCAGTCGATCTTCGGCACCATCGCGCGGGAAATGCGCAAGTATCGCGTTACCTTGCTCATCGTCGATCAGCGTCCCTCCAGCATCGATCGCGAGATCCTCTCCCAGCTGGGCACCAAGGTGACCGGGCCGCTCAGCGACCAGCACGATATCGAGGCTGTCTTGACCGGCGTCGCCGACCGTTCCGGCCTCCGCAGCCTCCTCGCCAATCTCAGTCCACGCCAGGAATGCGTCATCGTCGGACACGCGGTGCGCATGCCGGTCGCCATCCGCACCCGACAGTATCGACGCGAGGAGATCCTCGCGTTGGTTCGCGGTTGGGGAAAGACGATGGACGACGAGCGCCATCTGCGGCTGCTCCTCGGCCAGTGACGTGAAGGAAGAGACGATGCTTCGCCTGATCCACTTCGCTGATCTGCATCTGGGCGTCGAGACGCACGGGCAGTTCCGTCCGGATCTCGGCCATAGCTCCCGCATCCAGGACTTTCTCGACGCCTTCGATCAGATCATCGATGCGGCGATCGAGGAGCGGTTCGATGCCGTCCTTTTCGCCGGCGATGCGTACAAGCACGCCGAGCCGAGCCCGACCCTTCAGCGCCGCTTTGCCGAGCGCATCCAGCGCCTCCTCGCTGCGGGAATCCCGATCGTGCTCCTCGTCGGAAACCATGACCGGCCACGCAGCGTGGCGCGTTCGACACCGATCGATATCTACGCTGCACTGCGTCTACCCGGCGTCATCGTCGCCAACCGGCCGGAGCGGTTCACCATCGCGACCCCCAGCGGCCCGCTCCAGGTTGTCGCCCTGCCCTGGATACCCCCCCGTCTCCTGCTGGCCGACGATGCGCTTCGCGAGGCCGGCACTCCGGAATTGGAGCGTCGCTACAAGGAAGTCATCGCGTCTGCGCTGGCTCCCCTCCTCGCTGCACTCGACGCAGCGACCCCGGCGGTTTTCCTCGGTCACCTCTCGATGGAAGGCGGACGCTTCGGGAGCGAACGCAGCGTGATCCTCGGTAACGACCCGCTCTTCGGACTCGACGAGCTCGGGTTGAACAGCGCTCCCATCGATTACGTCGCGCTCGGCCATCTCCATTCGCATCAAGTGCTCCACGAGCGGCCACCCCTGGTGTATGCCGGCAGCGTCGAGCGGATCGATTTTGGAGAGGAGCGCGAGGACAAAGGCTACGTCGCGGTCCGGATCGCCGCTGGACCATACCCGCGCGACGTCAGCTGGGAGTTTCGGCCGCTCCGTACCCGCCCGATGCGCACATTCCGTCTCGACATTCTGACCGACACACCGATGGACGAGATCCGCCGCGCACTCGAGCGGCACACGACGCTGATCCCGGAGGCGATCGTCCGCGTCACCATCACCACGACCCCAGAGCGCGCGGCAGCCATTCGTCCCCTCGAGGTGCGGCGCTGGCTCAGCGAGTTGGGCGCCGCACACGTCGCCGGTATCACGGTACAGACCGAACGCGTCGCGCGTCCCCGCGTCGAACTCGAACGGTCCTCCCGTCACGATCCGGTGAGCCTCTTGGAGCGCTGGGTCAACCTGCATCGTCTTTCGGACCAACTCGCCAAATCCGTCATCCAGCGCGGCCGGGAAATCATCGAGCGCGTCGAGAGTCGCAGCTCGGAGCCGCGCTGAAGCGCTCTAGAGATACGTCCGGAACCAGCGCAACTCGTGCTCGAGGTGCTCGAGCCGGTGACGTGGCCGGCCGCTTCGAGTCAGGTTGTGACCTTCACCCGGGAAGCGGACGAGTTCGACCGTGCGCCCCAAGCGGCGCAGCCAGGTGAAGAGTTGCTCAGCCTGCGCGATCGGGCAGCGCCAGTCTTCCTCAGCGTGCAGGAGCAGAAGCGGCGTGCGGATATTCGGCGCGTAGGTGAGCGGAGAAAGACGGCGGTACCGCTCCGGATCGTCCCACGGGGTCGCACCGATTTCCCATTCGCTGAAGTAGACGCCGATATCGCTCGTCCCATACATACTCACGAGTTCAGAAACGCATCGCATGGAGACCGCCGCGCGGAAACGGTCGGTATGGCCGATGATCCAGTTCGTCATGTACCCGCCATACGAGCCGCCGCAGACGCCGAGACGCTCCGGGTCCGCCCACCCTTGGGCGAGGACCGCGTCGACGACCGCCATGAGGTCGGGCATATCGGCCTCGCCCCAGGCTCCGCGCGTGCACGCCAGAAACGTCTCTCCGTACCCCTGACTCCCCCGCGGGTTCGCGTAGACCACTCCGTACCCTTCCGCCGCGAGAACCTGAAACTCGTGACAATAGGCCCACCCGTACATTCCGTGCGGCCCGCCATGGATCGACAAGACGAGTGGCACCCGCTCACCGCCAGCGTTCGCAGGCCGGAGAACCCACGCATGGATGGGACGCCCGTCGACCGGGCTCGACACCCACATTTCCTCCGGGCCGAGGATTTCGACCTCCTCTTTCCAGGCCGCGTTGGGATCGGCCAGGCATCGGCTCGAGCTCCCGTCTGCCGCCATCAGCCAAACCGATCCCGGATCGACCGGATCCGCGATCACCGCCGCGATCCAGCGCCCATCAGCGCTCAAGCTGAAGTCGAGCACGCGCCGTGCACCACCGATGATGCACTCCGGGGCACCGCCACTGACCGGAAACCGGTAGAGGCGGACCGCCCCCTGCTCGCTCACCTGGGTGAAGATCCAGCGACCATCCGGCGTCCAGAGCAGTCCCGGCTTCGACGGTCCGAACGCGTCGGTGAGCAAGCTATCCTCGAGGGTCGCGTCAAAGTCAGCGGAGAGGTTCCGGCACTCGTTCCCGTCCGGCGTCATCACCCACAGTCGCTTGTGCCGTGCCGAGCCCGCCCAGGACTCGAAGTGACCGACAGCAGCGATGAGTCGCCCATCCGGCGACCAACTCGGTCGCCCGAACGCTGCCGATGGTCCGCCGGTGACACAGGAGAGATCGACAGTGCGGCCCGCCGCATCAAAGCGGAGGAGCCAGAGCTCGCTCGCTGCATTCCACTCGCGCTCCCCAGTGCTATTGGATGTAAAGACGAGCTGCGAGCCATCCGGTGACCAGGCTGGCCAGTCATCGTCCCAGTCACCATCGGTCGCGCGTTCCAGCGTCCCTGTTCGCAGGTCGACGACCCAGATATGGCTCCGTCGCTCGTGGAGAAAACCCCGCTGGCCATCGAAGCGGTAGCGGAGTCGTGCCAAGCGGACGACGTCGGTTTCCGGATCGACCTTGCCCTCTGCCTGTTGCGCACGCGTCACGACAGCGATGCGTTGCCCATCCGGGGACCAGGCAAAGCCGGTCACCGGCTCCTCGAAGTTCGTCAGCTGCCGCGCCTCACCACCATTCCGCGGGATCACCCACAACTGGTCACTACCGGTGCGATCGGACAGGAAAGCCAGTTCCTCACCGCTCGGTGACCAGCGCGGCATCGTGTCGCGATGCGTTCCGCTCGTGAACCGGCGCGGTGGTGAGCCATCGGTCCGCGCGAGCCAGATCGCCGAGCGATACCGATCCGCTTCCAGATCCATCGTCGTCACGACATAGGCGACAGCGCTCGCATCTGGTGCGATCTGCGCATCGCTCGCCAGCTGGAGAAGCGCAAGATCCTCCACACGAACCGATCGTTTCACAGTCAGCCGCTCCCCTCGACACCCTGCTCGCGGGCGACGAGCTGACGCAAGCGTGTCAGGACAGCTGATCGCTGCTCCTGGTACGCCGTCTCGTCGAGTTCGCCCGCTGCCCGTGCTTCGTCCAACCGATTGAGTTCAGCGGCAAGTTGCAGCCGCTCGTCGATGGCCGCTCGACCCGTTTCTGTTCCCACGCGGCGTCGGCGAAGAACGATCACGGTCAGCACTGCTGCCGCGATGAGTCCAGCGAGACCGACTGCCAGCGCGATGATCGGTCCGGTGGGAAGATCGAAGAGCAAGCCGGTACGCGGCAGTCCACTCAGCTGGACGACGTGCATATCGCCGACGACTGGCGCATCGATCACCAAGACACGATAGGTCACGCCACTCACTTCGACCGTGCCCGTGTCGATCAAGCTGCGCGAGCTGAGACGGTAGGTCCCGTCCCGCACTAGGGCACGGAGCGTGCTGGTCGGCATCGCGGTTCCGATGGAGAGCGTCGCCCGCGTTCCCTCGTAAGGGACGGTATAGCTCAAGACGACCGTCTGCGAGCCAGGTGGGAGCGGACCGGTCGTCAGGAGCACACCATCCTCCAGTCGTGGCTGGCCGTAATCGAATCCTGGTTGCGGACGGATCTCTTGCGCCCCTCGGGGCAACGGTATGCTCAGGACGACACCGGATGTCGAACCGACGGTCTTGAAGTACCATTGCTGAACCGGCAACGGTATGCTCAGGACGACACCGGATCGATCCCCAAGATACGTGCGGTCACCACTGTTCTCGACGATGAGGATGTCCATGATATCGACCGCCCTCAACTCCGGTGACGCACCAGCGATGACGAGCGAGCGCGAGGCGATCCGCACTGTACTGGGGTCCGTGGTGGTTTCGTAGACCGTGAGATCGACCGTCTGCTCCGGTTGCTGGTGGAGTTGCACCATGCCGCTGACGTAGTCCACACCCGCATAGCGGACGACCACCAGGTAGGCGTCCTGCGGGCTGGTCGGTAACCCATCGAAGCGGAACGATCCGTCGGGGCCAGTCTGCGTCTGCCGCTCCTCGGCCAATTGCATCCCAGCGAAGTGGCGCAGAGTCACCGTGAGGATGCCGACCGGTCCACCACCAACCGTCCCGTTCTGCACCCGGCCACTGATGACGCCGTTCCCCTCTTGCGCGTGAGCCGGCAACGCAGAGAGCATGAAAGCGAGCCAGACGAAGAGGAACCAGCGTCCGAGTCCGCGACGCACCATCGAGCGCTCCTTACGATGGTACGAGAGCTGCGCGAGCGATCAGTCAGCGACCGCTGCCAGAATGTCAGCCGGCCTGCCTTCCGCCGCCGCGTAAGCCCGCTCCAGCACTTCCACCAAATGGAGGACGGGGAGGCGCACGCCGCGCACCCGGAGTCCGGCCTCCAACTGGAGCATACACCCGGGATTGGCCGAGACGATGACGTCCGCGCCGGTGGCCAACGCGTTGTCCAGCTTGCGCGTCAAGAGCGCCGACGCCATGTCCGGTTGCAAGAGGTTATAGATACCGGCCGAACCGCAGCAGAGCGCCGATTCGGCCATCTCGACCAGCCGCAGCTGGGGAATGGTGCGCAGCAGGACACGCGGTTGTTGAGTGATCCGCTGCGCATGCGCCAGATGGCATGGTTCCTGGTACGTCACGGTCCAGGGCAAGGGACCTGGTTGTACCGTGAGGCCGCGTTCGACGAGGAACTCGAGCACGTCGCGGACCTTTCCAGCCAGCTGTCGAGCTCGCTCAGCATAGTCATGATCCTGCCGCAACAGCGCTGGGTATTCTTTCAGCATTGCGCCGCAACCAGCTGCATTGACGATGATCGCATCGAGGTACGGTGACTCCAGCGCCTCGATGTTCTGTCGCGCTAGCCGGCGACCCAACTCCGGCTCGCCGCTGTGCACATGCAGCGCACCACAACATTGCTGTCCAGAAACGAGCACGACATCGAAGCCGTTGCGGGTCAAGACGCGGATCGTCGCCTCGTGCACGTGCGCATACGCAGTGCTCATCACGCAACCGGTGAAGAGCGCCACCCGACCACGCCGCTCCCCTCGGGCCGGTACAAAACGCCCATCAGCCACGACGAAGCGATCCGCGATAGCCGGAAGCAACGCCTCAGCCTGCTCCAAACCGAGCAGCCGCAGGACACCGCTGCGACGAACCAGCGGCCGCAGGGGGCTGCGCTGGTACCAGCGCAGCAGTGCGTTCGCCGCTCGGAAGCGACGCATGTCACCCAGGAGAATGCGGAAACCAGCGAGACGGAAGAGTCGCTCGCGCCATGACTGCTCACGATGCTGCACGAGTTGGGCACGCGATGCTTCGAGGATCTCGCCGTAATGCACGCCGCTCGGGCATACGGCCTGGCACGCTCGACAATTGAGACACAGCTGCATTTCGTCAGCGAACACGGGATCGAGCAGATCCAGTCGTCCCTCGGCGACCGACTTCATGAGCCAGATCCGGCCGCGCGGTGAAGAGCGCTCTCGCCAGGTGACCCGGTAGGTCGGGCAAGACGACAGGCAGAAACCACAGTGGACGCACTTCCGGATCGCGTCGTACGATGGCGCATCCCGACCACTGAAACCACGCAGGCGCGCCGGTGCCGATGCCGTTGTCATCGATGCCTCCTCGCTCCATGCTCAGAGATGGGCGATGAATCGCCCGCGGTTGAGGATGCGCTCGGGGTCGAACGTCTCCTTGAGTCGGCGCATGACCGGGATTCCCTCCGGATGTCGCCCGAAGACATCCTCTCCTGCCTTGACCTCGATCGGCGCACCCAGGAGCGTCGCGTGTCGGCCCAGCTCGCGCAGTTCACCCCAGAAAGCACGGAGCTCGACCGGCTCTCCACTGACCGTCGCGTAGGCCAATCCGCTCCCGCTGTCAAGGACGAGGCTGCGCAGTGCGCTGCCATGACGGCGCTCGAGGCACGCTGCCAGTTCGCCGAGCCGAGACGGCAACTCGCCGATCCGCACCCGAAGTTCGCGATCGAACGGCGTCGCTTCCAGTTCTCCCTGCACCGACGACCAGAAGGCCAGCGTCTTGCGGTCATCGAGCACGACCGACTCACCGCTCGCCGTCTCCACGCTCGCTCGCAGGCGCTCGACTTGGCGCTCGACCGCTCCCTCGGGTCCCTCGCAGCGTGCGGCCAACACCCAGCGCTCCAGATCGGCGAGCCGCTTGGCTACTGGCGGCGCGAGCACGACGAGCGCAGTCGGCGCGAGCTGCGAAGTGCGCAGGGTGAGGGCAGCGGCAGCCGACTGATGCCATTCCCGAAAGGAGAGAAGCAGCGTCCGCTGCGCTTCCGGCGCCGGAAGGACCTTGAAGTTGGCCTGGATGATCACCCCGAGCGAACCGAGCGCGCCGAAGTGGAGCCGCATCATGTCATAACCCGAGACGTTCTTGACGACAATGCCGCCACCGCGCGCCAGCGTCCCGTCCGGCAAAGCCACGGTGATGCCGATGATCAAATCGCGCAAGCTCCCGTACCCAAAGCGCCGCGGGCAACCGATTCCGGTGGCGACCAGGCCACCGATGGTGACACGCTCCGGGTCACCCGCCTCGATCGGCAGCATCTGCCCATGAGCCGCCAGGTCGCTGCTCAGGCTGGCGATGCTCCGCCCCGCTTGGACAGCGATCGTCAGGTCGTCTGGCTCGTAATGCGTGATCGCGCTCAGCGACCGCACATCGAGGGCGACATCGTATCGCTCAGGGAGGTTCCCCAACCCCATCTGCCGACCGCCGCCCCAGGGAATGACAACCAGTCCGGCCGCAGCACAGACGGCCAGTGCCTCAGCCACCGCTTCCGGTGTCTCGGGGGCAAGGGCGATCAGCGGCTCGAGGCCATCCACACGATAGGCACGGGGATCGTGGGGAACGCCCAGTTCAGCGAGACGCTCCATGGCCACTCCTGGCGCGAGTCGCGTCGTCCCGGTCATCCCGCTCCCTCACACATACTCCAAGCCGAGCCGCTGGGCGATCGCCTGCTGCCGCAACGCAGCCACCTCACCACAGCGGAAACCGGTGGGCAACACTTTCTCCGGGTTGAAGAGTTCACGCGGATCGAAGCTCCGCTTCAAGCCAGCCATCGCGCACAAGTCTTCGGTCGTGAAGACCAGCGTCATGTAATCGCGCTTTTCGAAGCCGATCCCGTGCTCGCCGGACAATGTCCCCCCGGCATCTACACAGTAGCGCAGGATTTCGGTCGTGCACTCCAGGACGCGTTCGACCTCGCCTGGTCTTTGCCGATCGAACAGCACCAGCGGATGGAGGTTCCCATCGCCCGCATGGAAGACGTTGGCGATCGACAGCCGGTATTCCCGACTGAGTTCCTCGACTCGCCGCATAGTCGCAGGCAATTTCGTCCGCGGCACGGTCGTATCGACGAGATAATAGTTGGGTGCCAGTCGTCCCATCGCCCCGAAAGCCGACTTACGTCCGAGCCAGAGGAGATCGCGCTCCTCCTTCGTGCGGGCGACCCGCACCTCCCATGCCCCATGCTGGCGACAGAGCTCAGCGACCCGGCTGGTATTCTCCGCGACGATTTCCTGCAGGCCATCGAGCTCGACGAGCAGCACCGCCCCCGCCTCACGCGGGTAGCCGGCATGAAACGCATCCTCGACCGCCTTGATCGTCAGTTGATCCATCATTTCCAGTGCTGCCGGGAGCATCCCCGCTGCGATGATCGCCGAGGTGGCATGTGAGGCCGACTCGATGTCCGGGAAGGCCGCCAACAGCACGCTCACTGCCTCGGGGAGTCGCGTCAGCCGCACCATCACCTTGGTGACGATGCCGAGGGTCCCCTCGGAACCGACCAGCACACCGGTCAGATCGACGCCCGGCGTCTCGGGAACCGGTCCACCGGTCCAGATCCGCTCGCCGTCCGGCAGGACGACCTCCAAACCGAGGATGTGATTCGTCGTCACTCCGTACTTGAGACAATGCGGCCCACCGGAGTTGTTCCCGACGTTCCCACCGATCGTGCAGGCACGCTGGGAAGCTGGGTCGGGAGCGAAGAAATAACCTTGCGGCTGTAATGCCTGCGTGAGTTCGAGGTTGATGACCCCCGGCTCGACGATGGCATAGCCATCCTGCTCGTTGACTTCCAGAATCCGATTCATCCGGGTGACGACCACGACGATCCCACCCCGCAGGGCCAGCGCTCCACCAGCGAGCCCGGTGCCAGCACCGCGTGGGACAACCGGAATCCCGAACTCGTTCGCCAGGCGCACGACCGCACTCACCTGCTCCGCCGTACGCGGGAGTACTGCGAAATCCGGGCGATGATGCCCCGCAAAGACTTCGTCCGATGCGTCGTATTCATACACGAGGAGTTCCTCGGGATCGTCGAGCACTCCATCCGAGCCGACGATCTCGACGAGACGGCTCCGGATCGTTGCACGGTCCATGGGAGCAATCCTCTCTCGATCACGCACCGGCACAGCGAAACCGATCGAGCCGGCGCGCCGATTCGCCTCAAGTATGCGACGGAACCCCTGAGGTCGCAATCGGTACCGGCTCTCCTGGGTCGACAGATCCGATCGACCCATGGAGACACTAGCATTCGCCTAATCGCCAGCGCACGCTCCACCCCTGCTCCCTCGCAATGCTCGCCTCGATCGGATCGCAGGGAGAGTAACCCGCCGCCACAGAGTAGAAGCACACGAGTGCGGACCGGCAGGGGAAGTCACGGTGCCACTGCACAGCCGGCTCACCGGTGTCGCCGCAACCGAGTCGGTGCCCCACGAACCGCTCGCACCCGCGTCAGAGCGAGACATCGTCGACGTCGCGGACTCGGTCGAGCACGACGTTGCCTAACTCACCGTTCGGCAGTCGCTCGACACGACGTACGAAGACGGTGATCACGGCACCTTGGGATTCCGGGTAGAAGTGGAACCGACCGGTTGAACCAGTGAACTCGACTGCTCGGAGTGCAGCGAGGAATCGCCCCCGTTGCTCAACTGCTCCATCGACCGCACGGAGCGCCTCGGTCATCACGCGACCGGTCAGGTAACCCTGATAGACGAACTGGTCCGCCCCGACACCGAAGCGCTCGTGGCACCGCTGGACGAGTTGGCGGTTTTCAGGCGAGTCGTACAGTACCGCCTCGTGCGAGGAACTGACGAACCCCAGCCCGGCCTCACCTTGTTCCGCAAGGATGCTCTCGTCGACCGTCTCACCTGAACCGAAGAGGGGTGACCGCTCCAGCAAGCCAAACTCGGCATATTGCTGAACGAAGCGCACTGCATCGAACCCGGAGTAGAAAGGAAAAACTGCATCAGCATCGTGTTGCCGGATCCGCTGCAGGTAGGGTCCATAGTCGGCCGTGTCGACCGGTGCAGATACTCGCCGACGATCCTCCCTCCTGCTGCCTGGAAATGGCGACCAAATGCCCCGAGCGCGGCGTGCCCGGCCGAGTAGTCCAAGCCGGTCAGGACAACGCGACGGTCACCGAGCTTCTCGTCGGCGTAGCGACCGAAGGGAGCCTCGTGTTGCCCATCGGCAAAGGAGACACGGAAGATGAGCGGGCTGCGCCGTTTGGGATCACGCGTCAAGCCTGGTAGCCCGGCATTCCTCACGAGAAGCGGAATACCGGCGGCAACGACGGAATCGCGGAGTGCCCCGGCCTCGCTGCTCAGTGTCACGCCAGCGAGGATATGGACACGTTCGCGCTCCACGAGCTGACGCGCCTTCGCCAGTGCTTGTTCGGGATTCCCCGCACTGTCCTCGACCTGTACGATGATCGCTCGCCCAGTGGCTTGCCCACCGACCTCATCGAGTGCGAGTTCGAGCCCGCGGACCAAATGCTCCCCGAGGGAAGCGAAGGAGCCGGACAAAGCAACCAGCAGACCGACCCATACCGGCTCACTCGTCACTGAAGATGCCGGGGTAGCCGTCGCCATCGACCGGGGAGATCCTTCCGTCACCGTCCCCGCGGGCGAACCCGGAACCGATCTCGTCGTCGCCCCGGCACACGCTGTTAGAATCCCGCTGGCCGCGGCACATCCCAAGCCGAGTAGCGAGCGCCGCGTCATTCGTATCCCCGAACGCATTCCAACCTCCGTTCGACTCTCGTCCCCGCGCTTCATCGTCGAGCCAAGGTAGCATAGTATTTATTACTAAATTAAAGTCGGAAAGCCTTACTCATCCATCCTCCAGCCTGCTGGAGGAATCGCCAGCGAGGATGCTGGTTTCGTCGATACTGTCGGACTCCTCGAAAACACTCGCTCTCGTCTCGGAGCTTTGTCGGAGACGCAACCGAACGCGAGCACCTCGTTCCGATCGGTCGGAGTCGAGCGCTCGACCAGAGCGAACCCGACCTTCTTCCCCCACCTTTCCGAGAATAGACTTGCATGATTCCAGCCACTGCTCCGAATCGCTGACGCAGTGCCTCACAGGCTCCATCACGTCGATTTCCCCCTTGTCCCGACGCAGTTGACCGATTACACTGCTGTTGCACGGTCCGGTCGGCAGAAGAGGAGAGACTGGGAGGGAGGTTGGCGATGAGAGCAGGATTCATCCGCAGTTTCCTCAGCGGTTTCCTCATCGGTACCGCGATCGGCGCGCTCGCTATCTGGTTGTCCAGTTCGGAGCGCCGAGCCGGTTCGGTGGCCTGGCGCCAACGAGCCAGCCAGCTGGCTCAGCAAGCCCGGAGCCAGGGCGAGCAGATCGCCGCGCTCGCGCGCGAGCAGCTCGCATCGGCGCGCGGGTTGCTCGAGACACAGTTCTCCGCAGGGGAGCAGTCAGCCTGCGCAGTGCGTTCAGCGACGAGCGAGGTAACGGTCCGCACGGAGAGTTAGCGAGCGATGCTGGACCGCTTGCGCACCGCCGCGAAATTCTTTACCTGGGGTCTCGCACTCGGCTTGCTCTTCGCCCCCGCGAGTGGGCCAGAACTCCGTCGCCGCCTGCTTCGGTGGGTAATGGGTCGACTCGAAGCCTGCGTGACACGCGTTCGCGAACGGCTGACCGGCCAGCCGACCTGAGTACTCGTCGAGAGACTGATGAGCGGTTCGCGGCTCCCGCGCGGAGCAGGCGTTTCTGCACTGTCGCTCGCGCGAGTTCATGCTATCGGCCCGGATCACTTCGACCAGCGGCCGAGCGCGAGGCCAGTCGGTGGTTGTTTCGTCTGGAGAGCCAACGCGTACTCGGCCATTCGGGTAGCGCGGCCCGATACCGGGGCGCATCTTTGGTCCACCCATCAGCTGGTCCGTGCCTCGCCGCGCGTGCCTGCCACCTCGTGTTCATCGCCCAGTACCAGCCTCGCTGTTCCAGGTTAGGCTCCACCCCTGCGCACCCCTCCCCAAGCTGCTCCCAGCCGACCAGCAGCTCCGGTCGCTCGAGAGCGGAGGATCCTTGCGACCCCACAACGAATTTCTTCCTGGCACGCTCCCTCGTCTTCTCGGTAGGCGAGGGCCGGAGCGCCACATCGGCTCGCTCGTCGACAGCTCCTTGCGGTGCCGCTTACCTGCTCGGCACAGGAAGCAGCCGAGTGTTCTGCTCACCGAGTACACGTTCCGAGAGGCTTGCGGCCTGTTGTCATCTGTCCAGAGAGCAAGCACAATATGCTCACGTGGATCTAGAATCCCGAAGGAGGGCAGATGATCTTCGCCACGCTCTGCTTCCTCATAACGGCCGGCATTGGCTTGGTCTGCCTCATCGGGTATCGCCGAACGCGTCAGCAGCTGCGGCTCCTGCGTCTCGTGGCGACCTGCCCGATCGCTGAGTTGCATGAGCGGATCCCCGGAGAGATGGTCGAGATCACCGGAACCGTGCACTGCGCAACACCGCTGAGAAGCGAGTACACTGGCCAACCCTGCGTGTACTACCGCACGGTGACCGAGCGAGTCGTGGAGCGGCAGGGCAGGAGCAAGATGGGCGGTCGGCTCTCGGAGGTCGTTGCCCAAAACGAGCAGCGCATCGCTTTCGAGGTCGATGACGGCACCAGTCGCGTCGCTGTCGACCCCGTCGGCGCGGAGATCGACGGGCGCAAGCTCCTCGACCGATTCGAGCCAGTGGAGAATGGGGAGGGAGCGACGCTGCGCAACGCTGGGATGTCAGTCGAAGTCCGCGCGGCCGAATGGCGGACACTGGGATACCGGAAGATCGAAGAGGCGGTGCTCGTCGGGTATCCGGTGTACGTCCTCGGTGTGCTGCAGGACGACGGCAGCATCGGTCGTCCCCCGGAGGGCAGTCGTTTGCGTCAATTCCTGATCAGCGCCCGCTCTGAGGAAGAGCTTGCCACCAGCCTCCGCCGGCGCAGTTATCTGTTCCTGGCCGGCGCGATCACGAGTTTCGTCGTTGCGGGGATGTTGCTGATCGCGCTGCTCGTGCAGTCGGTCATCAGCATTTCTTGATCCGCGGGTAGCTCGGAACGAGCGCAGGCTCGAGCAGCGTTTGGCCACAGTGGAGCTTGACCCAACGGAAACCAGGCTTCGTACCAGCCGGACACTCGCCTCGGACGGTCAGCGCACTAGGACGCGATCGATCAGTCAACGCACCGTGCTCGGCAAGCCCCACCCTGTCTGACAGGCGTCCAGAGGTGCTGCCCGACCCGAGACGGCGCGAGGCAATACGGTTCCTGCTCCTGTCGTACTCCACAGTCGAACCGGAGAAACTCGGCCCACCGAGCCTGGCTCGTTCGATGCTTCCCAGCGATCGCTCCAACGTTCCCGTCGGTACTCGCCGTCGCACCCTATCGGGAACACGCGGCGCCGGCCGATCTCCATCCATTCCGCGACTCCCTGAAGTCGCAATGGCCAAGATACGACGTCAGCCGATCATCCCAGCCCCGCAGCACGATCCTGGCACGCGCTGTGTCACGACAGTGTCCCGACGGAGCGGTCCGTTGCTGCACGGCTGCGACGTACGCGTGCTCTCGCTCGCGCGACTCACGATCTCCCGTGAGGAGAATCACCGAAACGCACACTCCCCTCTTGACAACCATCGCTATTACCCCTAGGATGGAGGCAGTTCAGAGAGCGGAACGGCTTTCGAGATTCCGAACGAAAGTGGTGACGATGCCGGTACAGTCTCCAGCTGTGTGGCGTGCGGTGGCGAGCCTGAACGCCGTGGCGCGAGCCAGCGATGGGTTGACGCTCAGCGAAGTGGCCCGGGCGATGGGCGAGCCGAAGAGCACGCTGCATGCCGTCCTCGCAACCTTGGTCGAGGCCGGTCTCCTGATCCGGGAGGAGACCAGCAAACGGTATCGGCTCGGCCCCCACATCCTGGCACTCGCTGGCGCCTACGCTCGTCAGAGCGACTTGATCCGCGCCTTCACGGAGGTCGCGCGTCCGCTGGCCCGCGAACTCGGCGAGACGATCCAGCTCGCCATCCTCCAGGGGCGCGAGGTGCTGTACATCGGCAAGCAGGAAGGCACCCAATGGGTTCGCTTGGCCTCGGAGGTCGGGACGCGCCTACCCGCGCACGCCACGTCCCTCGGGAAGTGCCTTCTGGCCTGGCTACCAGAGAACGAACTCGAGTGCCTTTTGGCCGAAGGGCCGCTGGTCGCCCTCACCCCGCGCACCATCACCGATCCGGAAGCGCTTCGCGCCGAGCTGGCTCAGGTTCGCGCGCAGGGATTCGCCATCGATCGCGGTGAGACGCTTCCCGACGTTTGGTGCTTCGGTGCGCCGGTCCACGACGCACACGGTGTCGTCGTGGCCGCTCTGAGCATCTCGGTACCGGTGACCCGTATCGGCGTCGAGCGCGTGGAGGAACTGGTCAGAGCAGCCCGAGCGGCGGCCGACGAGCTTTCCCGACAACTCGGCTTCAGCAGGGTCGATAATCCAGTGATCGATCGGATGGGAATTCCTAGTTCGAGGAGGAGGGTTGCACCATGACGAGGAAACTCTCGCGTCGGCACTTTCTCGGCACCAAGCTGGTGGCATGAGGGAGCGCGCTGCTCGCTGCCTGTCGCCGCGGTGAGGCGACACCCACCCCTGCTCCATCGGCCGGAACCCCGGCCGCCAGCGTGCAGTTCGAGGGCGTCGAGGTCAATGTGATCACCTTCACCGGGCCACAGATCTCCTAGCCGCTGCAGCGTCGCGCGCCCGAGTTGCAAAAGCTCACCGGCGCCAAGATCAACGTGATCACGGTTCCCTTCGCTGACCTCTACCAGAAGATCTTGACCGACTTCACGACCGGCACCAATAGTTATCACGTCGTCGTCTTCGCCCCACAGTGGATGGCCGACTACGTCGAGCCCGGCTATCTCGAGGATCTGACGCCTCGCATCGAAGCCGATCCAGCCTTGCAGTGGAACGACATCGGGCCGTTCTTCCGCAACTTCAGCGCGACGTACGGCGGTCGGATTTACACGATCCCCCTGGACGGCGACTTCCAGATGGTCTATTACCGAACGGACTTGCTCGAGGCCGAAGGGCTCAAGCCACCGGAGACCTGGGAGGACTATCTCGCTATCGCGCAGAAGTTCCACGGGAAGGACCTGAACGGCGACGGTGTGCCCGACTTCGGCTCCGGCATCGCCAAGCGCCGCGGAGCCCAGAGCTACTGGATGTTCTGGTCGATCGCCGCTTCGTTCCTGCAGAGTCAGGGAACGCAGCAGGGCGCCTTCTTCGATGTCAACACCATGGAACCGCTGACCATGAACGAAGCGTTCGAGCGAGCGCTAGAGATTTACAAGGAGACCGGCAAGCACGGGCCACCGGACGAACTGAACTGGGATGTCGGTGACAGCCGTGCTGCCTTCGTCACCGGGCGCTGCGCGCTCACGCTCGACTGGGGCGATATCAGCACGCTCGCCATCGATCCCGAGCAGTCCAAGGTGAAGGACAAGGTCGGTGCGGTCATCCTGCCCGGCACCAAGGAGGTGCTCGATCGCAAGGCAGGCAAGCTGGTCGCCTGCGACCAGAACACCTGCCCGCACGCGATCAACGGGGTGAACCACGCGCCCTATGCGGCCTTCGGTGGCTGGTCGGGCGCGATCAACAAGAACGCACCGGCCAAGGTGAAGGACGCGGGTTATGCCTTCCTGTCCTACATGAGCCAACCGGCTCAAGCCAACGTCGACGTCACGATCGGAAAGACCGGATTCAACCCGTATCGCATTTCCCAGTTCGAGAACATCGATCTCTGGGTCAAGGCCGGGATGAGCGAGGCGGCTGCCAAGAACTATCTGGGAGCCATCAAGGCGAGTCTCAACAGCCCCAACATGGTACTCGATCTCCGTATCCCCGGCGCGCAGCGGTACCAGGGCGTTGTGCTCGATACCGTGCTCTCCCGCTATCTCGCCGGCGAGCTCACGACCAAGCAAGCCATGGAGGAACTGACCAAGGGCTGGAACGAGATCACCGATGAGCTCGGACGCGAGAAGCAGAAGCAGGCCTATCGCGCCAGCTTGAGCATCCGCTGAATGCGTAAGGATCACGTGACTCGTGCGGCAGACTCGACCGAGTGTCTTACCACCACGAACGGGGGATGCGGTCGCGGCACCGACCCGCCGCATCCCCCTCAGCCGCGAGCGAGTGGTGAGCTGGGCCGACCAGCAGGCGGGGGCAGTACTGGTCCTTCCAGCCGTACTGGTCATCCTTGTCCTTTCCATCTTTCCACTCCTGTTCTCGCTCTATCTTTCGCTGTCGCGCTTCCAACCAGTTTCTGGCGGATTCGAGATCCATTTCCGGGGGCTCGCCAATTATCGCAAGCTCTTCGTGGGCTCCGAGCAGCAGCAATTCCTCGGTCAGTTAGCCAGGCTCGATACGGCCGGTTGGCTGTTCTTCCTGGCCACGGGTACCCTGACCGTCTTCTTGCTCGGACGCGCGCTGCGTAGTGGCCCGCTCACTTTCCCTCGCCTGCTCGGCCACGGGACGGTCGCGCTCGGCTTGCTCCTCGCACTGTGGCTCATCAGCCGAACGGTGGTCAGTGGCGGACGACCCGGCACGCTGGTCGTGACCTGGGTTTACGTCTTCGGCGGCGTCGCGTTGCAATTCCTAATCGGACTGCTGCTCGCCGCGCTCTGCGCCCAGCAGTTACCAGGACGACGCACCTTTCGCGTCGTCTTTCTCCTCCCCATGATGCTCACGCCAGTCGGAGTCGCCTATACCTTCCGCATGCTGACCGACACTGGCAAGGGACCGTTCGCCCCGATCGCCAACTGGCTCGGCTACGCCAACGTCAGCTGGGTCAACGACCCGTGGGGTGCACGCATCGCCGTCATGATCGGTGATCTCTGGCAGTGGACGCCGTTCATGTTCATCGTCCTCTTGGCAGCACTGGAAAGCCAGTCACCCGAGCCGATCGAAGCGGCGATCGTCGATGGTGCCAACCGCTGGCAGATCTTCTGGCATATCACGCTTCCCCAAATCGCTCCGGTGGCGAGCACCGTGATCCTCATCCGGCTCATCGAAGCCTTCAAGATCGTCGATATGCCGTACGTCTTGACTGGTGGGGGACCAGGCACCGCCACGGAATCACTCACCCTGCACACCTACGTGCTCTGGCGATCGCTCGACTACGGCACGTCCGCTGCTGTCGCCTATACGCTCCTCTTCGTCGTCACCTTTGTCGGCATCGCGTACGTGCGGCTGCTTCATCGCCGAGTAAGCGAAGCGCTGTAGGGGGATCGTCATGGCACTCCGCTGGCAGACTAGCCCGACTCGCCCTGGACCCCTCGCCGCCCTCGTGTCCTACGCCATTCTGTCTCTCTGGGCAGCGGTCGTTCTCTTTCCGCTCTACTGCTTGGCCATCACCGCCTTCAAGCTTCCAGTTCATGTCAACGAAGGACCGACCTATCTGCCGTTCGTTGACTTCCAGCCTTCGCTGCATGCCTGGCATTACATCCTGGTCGATCTCGGCAACGATACGCTTCGTCCGTATCTCAATACGGTTATCGTCGGAGGAACCAGTTCCATCCTCACCTTGCTCATCGGTGCCGCAGCGACCTACGGGCTGAGTCGCTTCACCTATCGCGTCCGACTGGCCAGCGTCGTCGTCTTTCTCGCTGGCGCGCTTCTCGCTGGCATCGGTATCCAACTGGGACTGCCGTGGCCACTGGCGGTGGCCGGTGCGTTGGGAGCGTTCGTCCTCGCCCGTGCAACCGCCTTGCGGCGTGCAGCTGGTCCGCAGCTCGGCAATGCCGACATCGCCTTCTGGATGATTTCGCAGCGGATGCTTCCAACGGTTGCCATCGTGATCCCGATTTACATTTTCTTCCAGCGGCTCGGCATGTTGGATACGCGGACGGCGCTCATCGTGTCCTATGTCGCGGCGAACCTCCCGATCGCCGTCTGGCTACTGCGTGACTACTTCCACACGATCCCGATCGAACTGGAAGAGAGTGCCTCGATCGACGGGGCTAACCGCTACCAGATCCTTTGGCGGATCGTTCTGCCGCTCGCTCTACCCGGTCTCGTCGCGACATTTCTGTTCATCTTCGTCTTGGCCTGGAACGAGTACCTGCTCGCCCTCTTCCTGAGCAGCGCCAAGGCGCAAACGATACCCTTGCTCGTGGCAGCCCAGAACGCGACCCGCGGTCCACAGAGGTGGTACATGTCGGTCCTCATTCTGCTCATGATCGCGCCCGTCATCGCGCTCGCACTCGTCCTCGAGCGGTACATCGCGCGCGGTCTTCTGCTCGGTGCCGTGCGCGGATGAACAGGAGGAAGGCAGACCGATGCAACTCCACGACCGTGTCGCCCTCGTGACCGGTGCTGGTTCCGGGATCGGTCGAGCAATCGCCGAGCGGTTCGCCTCCGCCGGTGCACTCGTCATCGCAGCGGATCTGGACGCCTCTGCGGCCGAGGAAACAGCCCGGCGGGCACCGGAACGCATCGTTCCCGACCACGTCGATGTGCGCGACGAAGCGAGCGTGCGCACACTCATGGAGCGGACACTCGACCGCTTCGGTCGCCTCGACATTCTGGTGAACAACGCCGGGATCGGCACGACGAAGGATCTCGTCGAGACTGATCTGGCCGAGTGGGAGAACGTTTTCGCGGTCAATGTGCGTGGAGTCTTTTTGTGCTGCAAGTATGCGCTTCCCAGCATGCTCGCCCGCCGCTCGGGCGTGATCATCAATATCGGGTCGGTCGCCGGCATCATCGGTATCCCCAAGCGAGCCGCCTATTGCGCGAGCAAGGGAGCTGTCGTCACCTTGACCAAACAGATCGCTATCGCCTATGTCCGCGAAGGCATCCGCTGTAACTGCATCTGCCCAGGAACCGTCGACTCCCCGTGGGTAGAGCGACTGGTCGCGCGAGAACCGGATCCGGTCGCCGCACGCCGGGCCCTGGAAGCGCGCCAACCGATGGGGCGCCTGGTGCAGCCAGAGGAGGTCGCGGCAGCCGCGCTCTACCTGGCTTCCGATGAGGCCGCCGCGGTGACCGGCAGCATTCTCGTCATCGACGGCGGTTGGCTCGCCCAGTGAGGAGGTCGGGCCGATGAAATGCTATGGTCTCACCCTCTGCCTGCGCGACGATCCGGACGCGATCGCGGCCTACATCCAATACCACCAGGCGGTCTGGCCGCAGGTGTGCGCCCGGATCCGCGAAGTCGGGATCCACACGATGCGAATCTTTCTGCGCGGCCGTCGGCTTTTCATGTACATCGAAACTGACGACGCGTTCGATCTCGCACGCGACTTCTCGCGCGTGAACGAGGACCCTGTCTCAGCCGAGTGGAACCGCCTCATGGCGACGCTCCAGGAACGCGCGCCCGAGGCGAACCCCGACGAATGGTGGGCACCGATGGAGCTCGTCTTCGACCTGGATTGGCCGCAGCACCGTCACGGCCTCGCGCAGGAAAGGGAACCCCGGTCATGATGTCGCTGCCTCGTCGCGTACTGGGCCGCACGGGACTCGAGGTCAGCAGCGTCTGCGCGGGTTGCGCGCCGCTCGGCGATATGCCCGAAGCGTTCGGCTACCGCGTGCCGGAAGAGCAGGCTCTGGCGACTCTGCGCGCGATCTTCAGCAGCCCGATCACGTTCCTCGATACTGCGGCTGCGTACGGTGACGGTGAGAGCGAGCGACGCATCGGGATCGTCCTCCGCGAACTCGGTGGCCTTCCACCTGGCTACGTTCTGGCGACCAAGGCCGACCGCGATCTGGCCACCGGCCGCTTCGACGCTAAGCAAGTCCACCGCTCGGTCCAGCGCAGCCTCCGCCTGCTCGGGCTCGAGCGGCTCCAGCTGGTCTATTTTCACGACCCCGAGCACGCTGGCTTGTCGGTGGCTGAGGCGATGGCACCCGGCGGTCCGGTCGAGGCACTGCTCGCGCTCCGCGATGCGGGAGTCATCGAGCATGTCGGGGTGGCCGCTGGTCCGATCGATATGCTCATCGCCTACATCGAAACCGG
>Ga0308397_1000634_pt1 | contig 23562 bp, 10 predicted proteins | sample Hotspr20SampleT8_FD_202356 | JGI IMG/M metagenome (GOLD analysis project Ga0308397, IMG submission 202356) | Hot spring phototrophic mat microbial communities from Mushroom Spring, Yellowstone National Park, Wyoming, United States - 20051001_T8 ...
AAGCCGTCCACTTCCACCGTCATGCTCTGGAACAGGCGGTCGGTTTTGACATAATAGAGGCGGGCGGTCTTCCAAAACAGCACCACATCCTGCTCGTTGGTGTAGACCTGCTCGTAGACGCTTTGGTGGTAGGGGGTGAAGAAGAAGCCGATGGAGCCGCTTTCGGTGAAGTAGCGTCGGAAGAAGGTGTAGAGTTTGTCGAACAGCTCTTCGCGGAAGTCGGGGAAGGGTTTGAGGGCGTTGTCTATCTCTTTTCGCAGGCGTGGCTCCATCACTTTCTCAAAGTAGCGCGCCTTGATGCGCATCAGGTTGATGTAGCCCGATTCGCCTTCAACGGGCACGCCGACGAAGATGTTTTTGAAGGCTTCGAAGAACTGCTTCTCCCTGTTTTTCGCTGCGTCTGACGGCATGTTTTTTCGTCTGCCTAACCTCCGTGTTTTGCGACGCTTTATAGCTGCGCTTTGTCAGAGCGATATACTATTCGGGCATGTGTCATAAGGTAACGATTTCGTATACGTCATTTCGACCAAAGCGTTGCATCTCCTGCGTAGCAAACATCCCTGTTGGTGTGATTAAGCCCAAAGCAGACGCTCTCCATCGTTTGTGCCTCCCGTTGGTGTGTTTGTTGGAGACACAGCATGTTGTGGGGACTGGGGCAGATTCAGAGGATTGCACACGACATGTAGTGGTTCTGGAGCGGGAGACGGGATTCGAACCCGCGACCTTCTGCATGGCAAGCAGACGCTCTACCAACTGAGCTACTCCCGCTCGTTCGCTGTCGGGTTGGTGGTGGGCGAGAGGAGACTCGAACTCCTACGCCTTACGGCACCAGATCCTAAGTCTGGCGTGTCTACCGATTTCACCACTCGCCCGCTCGGACGTTTGCACTATTATTATACGGCACGTTTGCACAGATGTCAAGGGGGGTTCAGGTGCAATCGTGCCTCAGCCCCCAATGGTAACCTGCCTTATCCCTCTGCCTGTGCGAAGCCTAGCGCTATATCGATCTCCCGCAGGTCTTCGGGCGACAGCTGCACCCCCGATGCCTTGACGTTTTCCTCAATCTGCGAAACCTTGCGCGCTCCGATGATGACGCTGGATACCATCGGTTGACGCAGGCACCACGCCAGCGCGAGCTGCGACATGCTCAATCCATTACGCTCCGCAATCGGACGCAGCCTCTGCACCTTCGTCAGCACCTCATCGCTCATTAGCCAGCGCATGAACATATTCGTGCTTGCATCCGCGGCGCGGGAGTCGGCTGGCGGCGGTGAACCAGGCTGGTATTTCCCCGTCAATACACCCTGTGCCAGCGGCGAGTATACGATGTTGCCCATGCCTACTCGCTCGCACATGGGCAGCACCTCTTTTTCTAAATCGCGCCCAAGCAGGTTGTAATAGGGCTGATTGGAAATGGGAGGGTCGATATTCATCTGCTGGCAAAGGTGAACGGCATCCAATATTTGCGACGCCGACCACTCGCTCACGCCCCAGTAGAGGATTTTGCCCTGGCGGATAAGGTCGCCCATGGCTCGCACCGTCTCTTCCAGTGGCGTATGGTCATCGTAGCGGTGGCACTGATACAGGTCGATATAGTCTGTGCCCAACCGTTTCAGGCTGGCATGGCACTGCTCGAAAATATGCTTGCGTGATAGCCCGCGGTCATTCGGCCCATCGCCCATAGCTCCCCACACCTTTGTCGCCAACACGTAAGAGTCTCGGCGAAACGCTTTTAATGCCTTGCCCATCACCTCTTCCGCCTTTCCTCTCGCATAGATGTTGGCAGTGTCGAAGAGGTTAATCCCCAGCTCATACGCACGGTAGATACATTGTCGCGCCGTTTCTTCGTCCGTCGCGTGCCCAAAGGTCAACCATGAACCCAGACTAACTTCGCTGACCTTCACGCCCCATTTTCCCAGATTGCGATACTGCATCTCCCCTCCTCCAGCAGGTTCCGAAAAGTTTAGGACGCCTGTATGTTAACACGAAGCACCGATAACGTCAACCCTTCTGTAGGGTGTTGGAGAATTGTTGAGAAGTTGGTTCTAGCGCAAGGACAGGCGTTTTTGCTAACCCCTGTCTTACCTCACCCCCTTCTCCTCTCCTGTGAGGAGACTGGCGTTCCCCATTCCCTCGCAGGGAAGGGGGCAAGGGTGTCAGGTGGACCTACCCATTCAGCCATTGCGAACACCCTCGCTGAGCCGTTGACAATCGTGTTCGCTTATTGTTATAATAATCGTGGTCTCAGTCGGGGTGTGGCGCAGTTTGGTAGCGCGCACGGTTCGGGTCCGTGAGGTCGGCGGTTCAAGTCCGCCCACCCCGACCAGTTTGTTTCAGTCGTGGTTTTCTCCCCGTTCCTGCCCTTCGTTTTGCTGTGCCGACAACGCACGGTCCTGGTCTGCCGGGGACGTTGTGGAAACACCGCCGACGGGTTGTCCCCACACCATCAGCCCTCCCAGGTGCCCCGTGCGCCCCACCAGCACCGCTGCTGCCAGTGCCAGTATCGTCACGACCACGCGCGCTGCCAACATGTCTTTATCTTCCGAGCCATCCGGCAAGCGGCGAGCATATGCAGCCGTGTACGAGGACAATACGAACAAAGCGAGCCCAGCCGCTACCAGCGTGAACACTGCCGAGCTCTCATGCTGCTTTTCAAACTGCTCCACTCTGGCGTTACCCTCGCCGAACTCTTCCGCCGCTTCGCCCGTGAAGTATGCCCCCAGTCCACCGATGAACCCGGCAATCAGCAGAATGAGCGTGACATTACGCCAGAAACGGCTGCCAATCCCCAACCAGACCAGCGAGGTGACCGCTGCCAGAAGCAGAAAGGCAATGGGAAAGTGCACCAGAACAGGATGCAGAATGGGTATTTGGTACATACGTTTCTCCTTCAAGGTGTACTATCTGCTGGTTTTTACTTCACTTATACACGCGAACTAAAGTTCCTGCTGCTCGCGCCGCCACAGTAGCCAGCAGGCGAAGCCCATCAGCGCGCCGCCCAGATGCGCCAACGTAGAAACCCCACCGAAGCCGGATATCTGTTCCATCACGCCCAGCAGCTGCAGCAACAGCCATAACAGCGCCATCACCCAAGCGGGTATACTGAAAACCCACCACCGCCACGCCCACCACCAGCCATACGCAACCTGCAACCGCGCGTACGGGAACGCCAGCGCGTAGAAAGCGATTATTCCTGAAATGCCACCGCTCGCGCCAACACAGGGAACATCCGGACGCGGGTCAAATGCGATGTGCAGTATATTCCCCACCAGCGTCGCCAGTGCCAGCAACAGCACGAAACGCCCGTGCCCCACGCGGTCCTCCACGTTGTCCCCAAACACCAGCAGAAAGTAGAGGTTACTCAGCAGGTGCCAGATGGAACCGTGCACGAAAAAGCTGGTGAATAGCGTGATACCGCCGTACCGCCACCACTGAGCAGGCAGCAGCGCTAAAGTATTCATGGCGCGCTCCATCTGGAAGAAAGCCAGAATACTGATAACGGTGATGGTGAAAGCGGTAATCCACGTCATATAAGGCTGGCGTTGCAGGAAGTTCTCCTCTTCCACCGGCAAGCCCAGCAACAGTAATGCCGCGTGCACGGGGTTGTCGGGCAGGTCTTCCTCGATGCCATATTCGCGGGCGCGCTTGCTCAGCGCCTCCACCTTTGCCATCGCCAGAGCCTCCTTCGCTTCGGGAGGCAGGTCCGGCTCCGGCGGCTTTGCAGGCGGCGGAGCAGCGGGCATCTGCTCCAGCTCACCCGCATCCGCCCAGACAAACTGGCACAGTTCACACACATCTACGGTCACCGGCAGGCTTCCTCCCACCGATGCCTGGCTCATCGGCTTCCGGCAGGAAGGACAGCGCAACGACGAGCGAATGCCCCCCTGCGTCGCAGCCACCCACAGCGTGCGCACCGTGCGCTCCTCCACCGCTTTGCGCAACACAGACAGCGCGACTGCCCGTCCTCCACAGCGGGCGCACTGCCACACCAGCCCCGCATAGGACTGGTAGCGCATTAACGGTTCCTGGCAACGCGGGCATATCATGAGCCTCTTTCACCCTCTAAAACCCCGCAGCAATCAGGTCGATCTGCCATCGGTGGGTCAGGCTGGACCAGGTAAGCAGTAGCTCACGGATGCCTATCCGGTATCCAATAGCGAGCTCGAGGTCATTATAGTGTGTGCCCTGAAAGCGATTGAAGCTGAAGTTCGCCCCCAACCGCCACAACGAACTCAAACGGTAGGATGCATCGGCGAAGAGGGTCAAGGAGTCACTGTCCAGAACGCGCGTGCCCACCAGCGAGGCGTTGAACCGCTGTCCTGCAGACCAGGCGAACATCCCGCTGAGCCGCTGTCTGCCATAGCCTGTCGCGCGCACGAGGCTGTCATGCGTGTAGTCATACGTCAGGCTCAGCAGCGCACCATCCCACAATGCTCGGCTGGCGGAGACGGTTGCCATCAGGCTGGAACCGGTGGTCTGGCTATTGCCCCAAAGGTAGCTGGCTGTTACCGAAGAGTTCATGGTGAAGCCTGCAAGTCGCAGAGGAGTGGTATAGAATCTTGAGCGCAAACCGACGCCATCAGTACGCACGCGCTGCTCCGAGAACTCGGTGACCCGCCTACTGACAGTGGTGGCAACAGTCATCTTGAGCAGGTTGCTCAGCTTCATCGGGTTGCTTTCCACGTAGAGGTCACTGCGCAGGTCACGGTAACGCGTACCTGCCAGGCTCTGCCCACCCGAAAGGTTCAGCCCAATGCGTCCCTGACCGAACCCGTAGGACAACCCGCTGTTGACATACAGATTCCGATGCGCTGGCACATCCACGTACAGATGCGTATTGGCGTTCTGGCTGAACCAGTGCGCGTGGCTCCAGCGAATACCCCAATCTCCGCGTGCGAGGCTGGTAAGCGCAAATGCGCCTTCCATGACGCCCGGACGATTGTAGCTGTGCTCCAAATCCAGCGACCAGCCCGGGCGTATCGCATACACCGCGCGCCCCACCCTCTGGGCGTGTCGCAAGCGAAAAGCACCCACCGCTCCCGGAGAAACCACGTAATAGAACGGCAGGTCAAGCGTCAGTCCCCCTGAGTTGACACCGATAATCTGTTGTCCCAGTGCCTCTCCCGTTCGGAAATTGAGGTCATACATCGGCAGGTTTATCAGCTTCTGCCCGGCGACATACATCTTCGCTCGGCGGAACTGGATACGCTCCCCTGGGAGTAGAACCGCGCTATCCGCCACAAACAACAGCTCGCTGGCAGACAGGTCTTGATAAGCATAGGCATCGGGTCTGCTAACAGTAAGCGGCTCTGGTTCCCAAAACGGTCCCTTGAAGGAGAACTCCTCAACCTTTCCGTCCCCCGTGAAGATGACCGCTTGCCCTTCATCGCGGCGAGGATAATAACGCAACCTTTGCACGGATAGTTGCCTTTTTCCCCGCGATAGTAGCGCGTCTTCCGCCACTACCACATCATCATCCAGTCTGTATTGATAGCTGCGTGCCTGTAGGCGTAAACCACCCAACACTATCTCCGCCTGCTGTTGCGACGAGACCGCCTCAATGCAGCGCCAATCCGCACTGTATGCCAGATATTGGTCTGACCGGAAAAGATAGGTATTGGACCGCTGCCTCAGCATCTCAGGGTCATCGGTAAAAGTGATGCGGACCTCCCCAAAGGCGGTTGCACCGGGCAGTGTCGCCGTGATGGTCGCTAGGCCCGGTAAGCTCGAGCTGGTAATCTGCGTGCGGGCAATCCCCGCGCTGGTGGCAACGACGGTGTCACGCAACACGCCCAGCGAGGCACTGAACTGCACCTGCGTGCCATCGGGAACCAGATTGCCCCTCTCGTCGCGCACTTCCGCGCTCACTAACGCTACCGACTTACCATCTGACAGCAGGATAGAGGGAGATGCGGACAGTCTAATGCTATAAAGCGGCGCCGCGCCAAACGCAACGCCGCCCCAAACAGTCAGGAGTATCCAAAGGACACCCGTGAGAAGCTTCACCCAACAGTGCCTCCCAGACTATGGAGCCAGCGGAGCGGGGGGGGGAAAATCCAGGCCTTCACCGCCACCGCGAGCACCAGACGCAAAGGCTGCAATCAACCCAATCCCCAGCACGATCCAGCCAAGGCTGTTACCCCGTTTCACACTCGGCTTCTTCGCTGGCACCTGAGTTGGCTGCACCACACTCACCTCACCGATAGCCAGTTCCGACAGCACCCGATTTACCGCCTCCGCGACCGCTTTCGCATCAACTTCATCCTGAGTGCTGGCAGCGCTTCCTTGCGCCTCCACAGAGATTGCCACTGTTTTCAGAGCTTGTCCGCTTTTAGCCTCTAGCCATTGCACGGACACCGCCAAAGTGGCCTTTTGAGACCCTGCGTCGTACGTGTAATCCTCGATGACACCAGCGATTGCATATTCCGTGCCCATCTCACGTGCGATCTGCACCGCCACTTCCGGATCCTCAAAGGGCGGTGTAACCTGCGCCGTGCGCAGGCGCTGCTCTTCCACTGCGCGGGCAATGGACGGATGGGCAGTGGTGAACTGTATTACGTCGAATTTGCCGGTGCCTCTAAGGCTCGAACTCAACGCACGGGTCAGGCTGGCGCCCAGCGTCGCGGGTACGGTTCCGCTCATCTCCATAGATGGCGCGAAAGGCAGCGCGACCACCGTGGGTGGTAGGGGTTTATCCTGCGCAGCCACTGCTACTGCAGGGCTGAACAGAATCGGCGATAGCATCGCACATACGACTGCTCGCGCCGTCCACATCCGCACGGATGCCCGTCGGAAAGGATTCATTGCTTCTGAACCTCCTCATCTTGCTCTCGGATATTTGAGGAAGGGGCTTCCCCTGCGGGAAGCCCTCTCCAGACTTACCGCGTCAGCACAATCGGCTGAACCACGCTGGCGGTTTGGCCCTCTTCGGTAGTGGCGGTTATCCTTACCATGTAGGCACCAGCGGGAACCGCCACACCTGCGCTGTCGCGACCGTCCCACGTGATGTTGTTCACACCACGTCCAGTCTGACCAACCTGCAGAGCGCGTATCGGCTTGCCAGTGGCGTCGTTAATCTGCACCGTCACCGATGCGTCTGTATTTAGCGCGTAGCTAATCTGCACCCGCGTGCTTCCCGCTGCACGAGTCTGCGCCACGCGCACGTTGCTGATCATCGCTGCCGTGCGCACCCGCGGCTGCACGATAATCTGGAACCGCCGAGTACCGCCGTTTACACCGCTGTTGTAGGTGTAGGACGGCAGAGTGGTCATCACGCGGCGCACGTTAGCGTCGACGTCCACCAACACCATCTCGACGTTCCGGCTAATCTTCGCCAGATTGGGCCACGAGAGGGTGACAGGCGTGTTCGGCATGTCGGTAAGCACCTCAAAGGTGTATACCTGCTTCGCACTGGCGCTACGTCGCACGTCTACTGCCAACGGAGCGTTGCTCTCCGGCGACAGCAACTGCACATGCACGTAGTTCTCCAGCGGCGCAGGCTTCTCCACCTGCAGGCTGTCACTCGACACACCGATGTAGTTGTCGGAGTCCTTCGCCTCGCCAGCGCGAGCCACCAGCTGCACCACCCAGTCGCCGTCGCTCATCTTCGCCGAGCGGCCGATCTGCGTACCGCCTGCGGAGCGGCTTCCCGGCGGGTTGAGGATGAGTTCGGCATCCACCAGAGCGCGTATCCAGTAACCCTCGAACGGCTGCAGCTCCTCGCTAGCGTTAACTAACCTGTAAGCACCCTGTATTGGGTCATAACGCCAAGCGTAGTCGCGTACCAGACCTCTTCTCGCCGCCTCCGCCAGCGACATCTCCTGACCAGCTACACGCACCTGCGCTGCGCCCAGCAGGGTGGGCTGCAGATACACCGAGCCTATCATGTTCCAGCCCTGCGCCAGCAGAATGGAGAACGGCTGAGTCTGGTCTGCCACCGCACCTGTTGGCTGCACGGTCACCGCTGTGGCTGCACGTACCCAATAGCCAGCGCCTGCCTGAGCCACCACACGAGCGCCGCTTACGTAGCGCCTCTCCAGAGGCAGCCAGCGGAGAAGGTTAATCGTACGAGTGTCTAGCCCGAACAGGAAGTCGGGGTCGCTGGATGGCGGTATCAGCGGGATGGAAATCATGCTGATACCAGGCTGGATGGTGAAGGTCGCACCCAGCACCTGTATGGTGATTGGCGCGCTGTTCACGTTATCATACTGCTCATTGCCCGCCCATGATGCATAGGCAGACCATGTACCAGTGGTGTTCGGCGTAAACTGCACCGAGAAGGAGCCATCCGAGTTGGTGTTGACACTGCGTGTCTCGCCCGCGCCCACAGGTGGCGTGATCACCACCTGCACTGTCTCGTTCACCGTCGCGCTCCCCGACAGGGTCAACTGTCCGTTCAGCGTGACCACTTGTCCAGCCTGAGCGGTTCCCGTCGGCGCAGTGAGGGTGATGGTGGCGCGGTTTACCGTTGGACCGGTCTGCAGCTCTGTGCCGGGTCCAACTGCTGGGTCGAACTGATCCTGAGCGCGGAACCGGAAGGTATGCGTGCCCTCGCTCAGGCGTCGCCGCAACTGGTAAATGACTCCTGCCCTAAAGTCCGTGCCGGTACCCACCCTCGTCATGGCGTACCAGGTACCGTCGATATCCACCTGCACCTCGCCGCCAGGCGCGCCTGTGAACGCACGCGGAGCATCGTTATCGGCATCCTTATAGGTCACCTCAAACACATACTCGGTGCTGAGCTTGCCTGATGGTGGTGTCACACGCGGGTTGACCAGCTGCGGCGGGTTGTTCACCTGCGGTCCCGTGCCCGTGAGTGGGTCGGCATCTGCCCCGTAGTCGTCCCTCGCTATAAACCGGAAGCCGTAGCTGCCAGGAGCAAGGTTGGAGTTCGCCGGAACTTGCGCGGTGTAGATGACGCCGCCCGTGTAGTCGGTGCCGCTGCCGGTCATATCCAGCGTACGCTCGGTGTTATCCGGTTGGATGACCACCACCCGCACGAACTCCGGCGCATCGCCATCTGCATCGGTATAGGTCACGGAGTACTGGAACGCTGCACGTCCTGACTCTCGAACTGGAACCACCGAACCGTTGCTCAGAATCGGCTTGGCGTTGGTCACCGTCGGTCCGTCGCCCAGCAGCGGGTCGGCATCGACCGTGCCGTCGTTCGCTTCAAACCGGAACTGGTAATTGCCGAGCAGCAGGCGTGAGTTCGCCGGAATGGTTCCACTGAAGGTTACGCCCTGCGTGTAGTCACCCGAACCGGTCAGGTTCAGCACCTGTTCGGTGCTGTCTGGCTTCAGGATGCGCACCCGCACGAAGGCGGGAGCATCGCCGTCACCGTCGGTGTACTTCACTCTATAGGTGAACGCGGCGTTATGCGAGCCCGTGGCTGGTGTGACAGCACCTTCGCTCAGCACCGGCTTGAAGTTCACAACCTCGAACGTGCCGCTGACCTCGGGTGCATCCTCGCGGAAGAAGGCGTCCTGTGCCGTGATGCGATAGGTATGGCTTCCGAGGGCAAGCGGTGCCGGCGTCTGGTACCGATACACCACGCCCGCACGGTAGTTGGTTCCGCCTGTCGAGGTCATACTGACACCCGTCGGGTCGCCATCGATGAACAGCCTCACGAAATGGGGAGCGTCGTTATCGGCATCTCGATAGGTGACCAGGAAGATGGGGCGTGCCACCTTGGACACCTGCGTGGTCGCCGTGCTGCCATCGGTGGTCACCTTATTATCCGAAAGCACCGGCTTGTGGTTCACCGCGACGCTCTGCAGCTGGGTTGAGAAGGCACCGTTTTGGAACCGGAACTGGAACTGGTGCTGTCCGGGCGTCATGGGTGCTGCCGGCGCGTTCAGCGTCAGGCTGTAGGTTACGCCGTTACGGAAGTCCGTCGGCGTGGGACTGGCGGGGATGGTGTCGCTCAGCACATACGATATGCCATCCACGAGTACCTCGATATCGCCCACTGGTGGCGTGCCGGCGGGGTTGGTGAAGGTAATCTGGAACGCGTACGCCGCATCGCTGCGCCCACGCGGTTCAGTGTTGCCCGCAGGCGTAATCGTTACACGCGGGTTAGACAGCTTGTTGAAGTCGTTCACGCGGGGCCCGCTGAACTCGCCGGTCCTTGGCAATCGAACCGTGCCTGCACCATCGGACGCGACAAAGTGATACTGATGGACAGCAGGTTCAGCACCCAGCGTCGTTGTGTATTCAAACACGGTACCGTTGACGTAATCGGGTGTTCCGTTGGGCACCATGTCGTACTCTGTGCCGTCGATCCACACACGGATGAAGCCACCGTTTGTAGCAACAGGCGCCTGTCCTTCAGCGTCCTTGTAAACGACTCGGAAGGTGTAGAGCGTGCCCTGGTCACCGCTGGTGGGGCTCAGCGTACCACCGCTGGGTTCCTCCAGTACTGGCGCGGTATTCGCCACCACGTTGGGACCGGTCTGCCAGTCCGTTGTGGTCACCACCGTACCGTCGGAGGTGGTGAAGCGGAACTCCGTCTGACCGACGGGCAGTTTGATGCCGGTTACCTGATACACGACGCCGTCCGAGTAGAGCGTGCCGCTGCCCGGAGCAACACTCAAATCACGCTCAAACACGCTGCGGGGGTCAGCAGTGTTGCGATACTGCACCTTGATGAAGGTGGGGGCGTCGTTGTTCTTATCCACGTACTTGGTGCGGAAGGTGAAAGACGTCGCCGTGTTCTCGAATGTGTCCGACGCGAGATAGTCCCCGCCCACGTCCTGTGGGTTCGGTGACCAGTTCACATCGGTGCCCACTGTGGTCGCCGGTCTGACCAGATACGGTGACTTATTCTCCACCACGATGGGACCTGCGATGGTGTTCTGCAGAACGATCTGGCTTGGGTCGTCCGGGTTAGTCGTCGCGTTCGCTGGCAAGAGCGTCGTCTCACCCGGTAGCAGGGTATTCGGGTCGAAGGGGTCGCCCCAGTTGTCTACGAACTCGAAGAAGTAGTGCCTTGTGCCCGGCTGCAGCACGATGCTGGGGTCGGAGGAGGTATCAAACTTGTACACCACTCCATCCGAATACTGCACGCTATCCGGGCTCTCGCGCACCATGTTCACCGTGACCCAGGTACCGCGCGGCGCGGGGTCATCTCTCAGCTGCAGGTGCAGCCGTGCACGTACCGGACGCTGGTTATTCGGGTCAGTGTACTTCACGCGAAAGACATAGTTGGTACCCTGCTTGCCTGTTGCGGGCGAGACCGAGTAGTCGGAAAGCACCGCTTTTGTGTTTACGAAGGGTCCCATGAAGAAGTTGCGCCCCTTCGTGTGCAGACTATTCGCGGGCAGTACAGGGTCATCCAGCGGGCGTACAGGGAAGCGCACTGTGCGCGTACCATCGTTCGCCTCAAAGTAGTACGTATGCGGACCGCGGGGCAGCCGTGTGCGCGCCACATAGATGCCCGGGTTGGTCTGCGACGGGTCTAGTGGCTGCATGGTCAGCTGGATTGGATAGCTACTGCCAGTAAAGTCGTTGCTGATGAAGACCTTAATGTACGCGGGGTCCCTATCGCCTTGATACAGGATCCGGAATTCGAACACCGTATCTTCGGTACCCATCGCTACTGGGAAGGATTGCGTGCCCGGGGCAGTTGGACCTGGCTGCGGATGGAACGGACCGTTCGGCAGCTGGTAGTCTGGGTTCCAGAAAACCGTCGAATCGCCATCCGCACGCCGAACCGTACCCAAGTGCAGGAAGTTCGGCTCTGACAACGAACGGAACCCGCTTAGCACAGGGGTTATACGCGGATGCTCACCCGCAAACAGCGGATAGGCAGGGTCCTGTAGGGGGTTGCCTGGCTGGAAGACCGCCGGCACGCTGTCCTCCGTCGGGAAATGGTCTACCCCTGCGCGAAAATCATATCCATGCGCGCCGTGCGGTCCCACTACAAAAGCGTTGTCGGTAGGCCGCCCGTACTTGTATGGCAAACCGTATCGCTCGTCATCTCGGGCGCTGCTGTAGTGGGTGGGCTCCCAAATATATTCGTACACCACCCCGTTTCGGAAATCTTCTGGGGTGAGCGTGCCTAGCGGTATCGGGTTACCGTTACGGTCGAACTTGTAGATAGGCACCATCCAGTGATACTGCTCATCGAGGTAGAGATAGACCCCGCCGAAATCAACATAACGGACCCCCCCAATCACTCTTACGTCTGTGCGTCCTGTGCCCCAGACATCGGGATAGTGTGGTGCTGGAATAGTAGGCGGGATCGATGGGTCTCGCACGAAGTTATAAGTGTACGAGCCATCGCGATCGACATTGAAAGTTCCGATGGGCTGCGGCGGCAAACCCGCGGGATGGCTATAGGTCACGCGAAAGCGGTAACGGGTGGAGCTCGAGCCGTCGTCTGGTGCCAAGGAGTCAAGCGGGTCAGGGCGAAGTGGGTCTCTCTGCAAGGGGTCTGTTGCTGCCACTACCTCATCGTCGAAAAGCGTCTTCACCCGCCAAAGCTGCGCACGAGACAGCACACCTTCAGTAATCTGCCCGATAACGATCAAGTCAGCGGGGTTGAAGGGGGCATTCACAGGAGTCTGCGGTGTATCTGTGAGCCACAACACACGCACACCGAGAACGTGTCTCCCAACGCCAATCTCACTGCCCTTTATGGCGGCGCGGTAGAGGTTACCTCCGACTGGTGAGAGGCGCAGTGCAGGAACCCCGTTGAACGTGACGTAGACGTCCGTAATCACCTCGTTGTCCGCACCAGGCCGCACCTCCGCCTCGAAAACAAACCACGTGCTAACCGAGCCATCGGCAGTTGCTCCCTGCTGAAGTACACGGTGCGGACGTACCGAAGTGTTACCCACGCTTGGAGCAGCCAAAGTGCTCGTCGCCCACGTGAGCACCCAAAGGCTGGCGAAAGCCAGAGTGAACCATTTCCACTCGTTTCGCATGGTCTTTTTCTCTCCCTTAACCATTTTTCTTCGCCAATCCTCCCCTTGCTTACCGCGTTATCACTACCGGCTGCACAGCGCGCGCCGTCTGCCCATCCTCGGAGGTCGCGATGACCTCTACCAGATAACTGCCGGCAGGCACGGCGATGCCCGCGCCGTCGCGTCCGTTCCACGTCAGATTTGTTACGCCGCGCGATGCGGCTTCTCCTGCTTGCAGGGTCTGTACGACCTTCCCCGCTGCGTTCACAATGCGCACCTTCGCGCCGGCGGTGTCACTCAGAGCATAGCTGATAGATACTGCCCCACCGCGCGTCTGCGTCACCCGCAAGGAAGTGATGCGCAATCCAGCTACGCCGCGAGGCTCTGCCACTATCTGGAACCGTCGGCTGCCCGACGCGCCCGCGGTGAAGGTGTAGGACGAGGTCGCCCGCAGGTCGCGGGTGACCTTAGCCTCCGTGTCCACCAGCTTCAGCCGCAGGGACGAAGGCACGCTCTGCATACCGCTCCAGCGAAGTACCACCGCGCTGTTGGGTTTCGGTGCGGAGACCACCATCTCCCACACTTGCCGACGAATGCCGTCGGCGCGGATGTCCTGCGCCAGCAGGCTTTGCCCGTCCGGCGCAATGAACAGGGTTTGCACGCTCTCTTCTGCCGGAGCAGGCGGCTTGGGCATATCATACATGTCGATGCTGTCCGCCGCGCGAGAGGCGGCTCCGATGACGGCGGTTGCATCCTGCTTGCCTTCGCTTTGCGCAATGAACTGCACCTGCCAGCGCACGGGGGCCCCGCCCAGTCGGCTGGGGAAGGTAATGGTCGCTCCGGGCGTGATGACGTTCGGGAATATGATCTCCAGATTGCGGCTGTCCACATATATCCAGTAGCCGCGTCCCGGCATCATCGGAGCGGAGGGGTCGCTGTACAGTGAGATGGGCTTGTAGCCGACAGGTGGCGTGGTATCAAAGTAGAACAGCACACTGCGCACCAGACCACGCTGTACCGCCTCCGCATAGGTCATAGCCATGCCCTGCGTGACGTCGATAAAGCGAATCAGTCCGATGGGTACCGGGTAGGGATACGGATTGCCAATCTGCACCCAGCCCTGCGGCAGAGCCAGCCGCAAAGTACCGCCAAATGCGTCTCCGGCAATCCTAGCCCCGCTCAGTGTGAGGGTCTGGTCGGTGTTGACTCGCAGCCAGTAGCCCTCACCGGGGCGGATACTGTTGACCAGCGTATAGCGTCGCTGGGCGGCATCCCAGCGCAACAGCGTAAAGTCGCCCTGCTCCAGCCCCAGAATCGCCGCGGGGTCTGTGTTGTCGAAAGCGAAGGGCAGACTCACCATCTGGAAACCGGTCTTCAGTTCTACCCTTGTGGTCATCGGCACGATCAGTGACCGTGAAACGCTCTTCGACAGACTACCCGGCGATACAGTGGAGTATATCCGGTACGTTAGCTCACCCATCCTCTCCCCTGTCGGTCTCACGCGCCAGCTGACCGTTGCCACTTCGCCTGGAAGCACCGACGGAACCGTCTTGTTCACGCTCTCTCCGTCGGCGAGTGCGAGACCCTGAGGAAGCGAGATGGCAAAGCTCACGTTCTCGAAAGTGATGTTTTCCAGTGCATTAAGCGAGCGGTAATTGGTGATGGACGCTCCGATGGTAAACTCCTCAGGCGACAACTGGTTCGTTTTGCCAGCATCCAGACCCACCACGCCCGGCGATTCGGTGTCTAACGCATATCGCCCCGTGGGGTCAATGGTGCTGGTACCCAAACCAATCAACGTGACGATAGTGCGCGACCTGCCTGGTGCCAGCGACTGAGGGCTCCAGTAACACGCCAAAGCATAGTCCGTAACCTCCAACTGCGGAATTGCCGTGAACTCCCAAACATTCGCTGCTAGCCGAGAAAATTGGGCGATAACGACCCTATCGGGCGTGGTCAATCCATTCTGCTTGAACACCCAGCGCAGAATCGGGGCGTTCGCGGTGCGTCCAGGAGCAACATCTACCAGGGAAGGCACCTGTCCACCTTGGAGGTCGAGGTCATTCTGCACGGGGAAGTAACCCGGCACAACAACATAGTGGGACGTTGGCACACCCACTGGACTGCCCACCTCCTCGTCCAGCAGCAGGCGCAACCCAACCCGCCGCGCCGTTGTGCCTTCGTTGGTGATAGTCCAGGTGATGCGCGCATACGCTCCAACCAGCTCCACGATTTGGTCTACTCGGACGCCGGTGTCACTATGCCGCCATCGCCCTACAATCGTAAACCGACCGTTTCGGTCGGCATACGGTTCGACGCCATCCACCCAATCTCCGTCCTCGCTTCCCCAAATGACATTGGTCGTTTCCTCTGCCGACTCCACGCGCACTGTCACCACCCCGAAATTACCGCAGGGATAGGGGAAGGCGAACAGTAGCGGCTGATTATCATCATCCGTCGTAAAGCGTGCGCCCTGCGCCGTGCCAAGAGTGATACGTCCGATTGCATCGTAGTTCGTACCACCGATACCAACCTGTCCATCTAATCCGATGCCAGCGGCTAAGATGCCATTGTTGATGTAAACCGCACGGAAGTCGTTGCTGGGCTGCGCCTGTGTGACGGCGGATAGAGCGCCCAGCAGCAGCCCCGCCATCAGCACGCACGCAATCCATCGTCGTTTGTTTGAACCGACGAGTTTCATCATCTGTCCTCCCTGTGTCTCTTCCCCAGGTGTCATCTGTTTCCTGCTCACGCCTTATCGAGTAATCACTATCGGTGTCACCATGCGGGCACGCTCGCCATCCGGGCTGGTGGCTTCCACGCGCACCAGATAGGTGCCCGATGGTACCGCGATGCCCTTGTTATCGCGCCCGTTCCAAGTCGCACTGTGAACGCCCGCCGAGCGGGTGTTCTGCATCAGGGTGGCAACTGGCTTGCCAGACGCGTCCGTGATGGCAATCTGTACCTGCGCCTCGCCAGACAGCGTGTAGTCAATGCTGAAGCCGCTACCACGTGTCGCCCGCACACGCACTGACGAAACCCGCAGTGCGGAACGCACATCCGGCTCGGCGATGACGGTGAAGCTGCGAGTACTTGCACCACCCGGCTGGTAGGTGTAGCTGCCCGTGGCGCGCATCGCTATCCGCCTGCCGGTTACCTCATCGATCAGCGTTAGTCGCACCCGTGAGGGCACATCGTTGATGCCTTCCCACCGCAAGGTTACCGTTTCGTTCACCTGGTCGGTCTCCACCTGCAGCTGCCATGTTTGACGCCGGTTGTCACTGCGCCGCACGTCTTGGGCGTATGCTCCCGCGCGCGCACCCCAATCGGGGTTGAGTATCCGGACGCTCACGTAAGGGCTGAGCGACGGCGGTTTGGGCACATCCTCACGTCCATAGCCATCTGCCGCCCGGCTGTTCACACCGATGACAGTGTTGCCATCGCGCGCCGCACCCGCCACTGCCGAGAACCGCAGGAGCCAGCCACTGCCGCCGGGACGGGTAGCATCCGCACTCATCGAACGCCCGCCTGTCGGTAGAGGCAGCACAATTAAGGTGCAGTCCTGGAAGGCGCGCACCCAGAATCCTTCCCACTTGTAAAGCACGCCTGCAGGCGCGGTCTGCCAGGTATACGTGCCGTTTTCATAGCGGAACAGCTGGGGCAGAATGATTTCCTTGTCCGCCGCCTCCTGCAGGCTCATGCGCACGCCACTACTGGTCTCCACCTCGCATCCGACCCAAGGCACGTTGAAGGCAAATGGGTTGCCAATCATGTTCCAGCCTTTTTTCAATGGAATGCGGAACGGCACTTCCGGTGCAGCAGCACCTTCGGTCAACACTGCCGTGTCGGAGGGCAGGTCAATGAAGTAGGCCAGTCCCAGTGGCGCCATCGCACTGCCGCCCTCGGGCCCTGCCTGTTCGCTCACCCGGTCAAAAGAGGCTGCGGGGTCCTGGGGTGGCCCAAGCGAATTATATTTGGCATATCTCCCAGCTTCCGGCAGCCAGCGGAACATCTGGAAGCCAGTGCCCAGAATCGTTTCGGCACTAACCGAGCGGGTAGGTTGACCAGTTTGGGGCTGGAAATAGGGTAGCGAAATCAGCGAACGCCCAGCCCGCAGCACGCGCGGAGACACCTGGAACGACACTTCATCGGTGCTACTAATCGTCGGGTCATTCACGTTCCGGGCGGTTACACGCACCGTATGAGTGCCTGGTGCCAGTCTACGGGTCAGCTTAATCGTTGCCAACACACCGCTGGGGTCCACCACATAGTTGTCCGCAATCTCAGTGGACGGTACCTCCTGTCCATCAATCGTGATGCTGACCAGCGCGGCGGAGGTATTTGTGACGCTGAATACGAGCGTAGGCTTCAGCGTCTCAACGACTTCAGAACGGGCGGGCGTGACCATCGCCGCTGAGGTGGCTACACGGCGAAGGGCGTTATACACGTCGACGATGCCGTAACCGAACTCGGGGTTGGGTACCGAGCGTCCATCCGCCGCGGCGGTATCCTGAATTAACCTCTTGACCTCGGTGGCCCTGACCCCCTGGGAGAGCAGGATGGCTACCGCTCCAGACACATGAGGCGCAGCAAAGGACGTGCCCATTACATACCCATAGCTGCCGCCCAGAGTGGTAGTCAAAATATCGTCGCTTGGGATGCCAGTAGAGGCACTGTTGCCTCCCGGCGCCGCCACTGTGGTATAGGGACGTGCCTGCGAGTAGGCGGCACGCTCCCGGCGAGGTCCCACCGCAGCCACTGCCAGCACCATATCGCTCACCGAGGCTAAGTTGGCTGGGGTCACCGGTAGGTTCCCTTCTGCAAAAAAGTTGCCCGCTCCCGCTACGAAGATGATGCCCTGTTGAGCGCCAGAAAGTATCAATTGGTTAAATGGGTCTCTCAAATCCGGTATGTCACTGTTTGTAATCCCTCCGAGACTCAAATTCACCACCTGTACGCGTTGTTCGATGCAGAATTGCACGGCTCGTATCAGGGCGTCCTGGGTAAATCCTACTCCATCTGTATCTGCGGAGGCTTTCACGGGCAACAAACGAACCCCTTCCCATGCCACACCTGCTACACCGAGGTTGTTATTGGTGGAAGCCCCAATAATGCCTGCTACCGCGGTGCCATGCTCCCATGGGGACACCCGCCTCGGTGGGCTCACGTCGTTGTCCTGGTCAGCTACGTCTCTTCCTGCGACAAATCTCTCCCGAACGTCGGGGTGGGTGGTTTCAAATGCGTTGTCCACGATAGCCACCACCACATTCGCCTTGCCCTTCTGCAACACCCACGCGCGCGGCATGTTCATCATCTCGAGCCCCCACTGCTCGCCGTAGCGGGGGTCATTCGGGCGGATCTCCGACTGCAGGGTATAGTAGACCTTGTTCGGTCCCACGTAAGCGAAGAGGCCCGAATCCTCGAGTGTTTTCACCGACTGGAGAGTCTGCTCATCGGTCACTGCGCCTTCTCTGGCACCTTTCATCACCAGGTGATACACGCCCGGCACGCCCAGATAGTTCACCGTCATATCCATCTGCTGCGCCAGGCTCTGAAGCTGTTCTACGCTGGTGCTGGGGTGCAGTGAAACAATAAGTTCTCCTGCCACAAACTGGCGCATGGACTGTTGTGGCATAGCACCTGAGGTTAAAGCACCTAACAGCACCAACGTCGCCAGAATGCGAAATATCCGCGCGCGCATTTTCACCTGACACCTCCGACGCATTTATCGTCTTGTATCATCGTTTGAGACTTCTTCACAGGCCCCTCGCCCATTCAGGCGAGGGCACGCATCTATCCCGTAATTCTGTCAAGGAGCAGGTGGAGGCGTCTCCACCGGCACGAACGAGAACGGCTCACTCCAAATGTACCGGTACTGTCCCCTGCTGTCGCCCGTCCACGGAGCGGGTCCTGGCTGGTCATTCACGTTGCGGGCTCCTGCCCGCCAGTACAGGCGCCCGGCGCCAGCAAACCTCGCACTCAAGTTGACGCGCCGAATGGTTACCGTGGAGCCAGCGGGCAATAACACTTCGTCCGTATAGAACGACAGGGCTTTATTTTGGAAGGTGGGGTCTGTGGAGATTTCCACCCGATACGCCTGAGCTCCAGGCACCACTTGAAACTCAAAGTCTACGGCATTCAGGTTCACATCCTGACTGCCGTTGGCTGGGCTGAGCAACACCAACTGAGTTAGGGGCGTGGCTAAACCCGACCACCGCTTATCGCTTTCACGATAGGTCACTTCCTGTTGCTGTTGCTGCCCTCCGGTTTGCTGACCAGTGAGCGGCGACACAAACCGATAAATGAGCGTCACCGCGTAGCGATACGACTGTCCCGGCGTCACTCCCGGCATGCCCTCTTCCTCCTCCACGTCGGGGCTGTCCACTTCCCCGCCCGGAGGGATGTCCACCCAGTTCACCGTGCGCGCTGCCTGCGTGTCGATCACATAGGTCTCATTCGAGCGGGCAGTCAGCACCGGTATGCGCGGACGCGCCGGGTCCGCTGGTTCCCGGTAAATGTGGTAAAGAGCGCGGTCTTGGTTCGCCTGAGCGAAGATACTCGGTTTCCACGAGATTTTGACTGCCGGTCCGGTCGGGTCAGTGATTGCCTCCGCCGTCACGCTTTCAACGCCGCTGCTTCCTCCACGAGCGATCCGGGTAGCGCCAAAGATGATGGCGCCAATCACGAGGATTTTGCCCAGATTGCTCAAACCGGCGGATTTGGGTGTAGCGCGAGGCTCCGCGATTTTGACCTTACCCTTATCCAGTTGCACGGTGGGGAGCTTGAAGACCGCGCGCGCCCTATCCTCGGGCTGGATACCGAGTGTGCTGCTAATCACCTTGGCAATCGCATCGCTGGTGCTTGGGCGGGTGACCCGGATGCGCCCCACAACATCTCTACCTCGCAACACTATCATCTCCATACCGGTCTGAATACCATTGCGGGTACCCCGGTTGAGCAGTACTTCATCAGTGCCAACCGTATTCAAAACAGTGGCTTCAGGTATGGTATAGGAGGCAATCGTGGTCGCCGCCTGCAATGCGGCGTTGCTTATCGCTTCCCGGATGAGCTGGTCATCGTCTCCAACGTAGCCCACTCGCGGGTTGCTCTGCCCGGTCACGGCGGCGCCGTTGATGTCCTCACCCGATGCCACGTCGGTCACGCGCACTAGGATAGTGACCCGGGCGGTTCTTGGCGAGCCTTCCAGCGAAACCGCGACGACTTCGCCCGACACGATAGAGTCCACCGCCAGCGTCTTACCCAGTTTCACGACCCCCAGGCGGTCGAGTATCGGTTCTAGAGAGAGCTCCTGCAGCGCGTTTTGCACCTGCGTTCGCGGAAGCACATTAAATCCTGCACGCGACAGCTCAATCGCCACCGCATCCGTCGCAGCGCGGCTCAGCAGTGCCTGCTGCAGCCCAGGACGCACGGTGAAATCTACCACCGCCACGGTACCGCGCGCTGCTTGTTGTGCAGCTGCAGGCACCGGCGTTAAGGACGCGATGCCCGGCACAATCATCGCCACGATCAGCGTCCAGCTCAACGCGCGAGCGATTAACCCTTTCCGGAAGCGTTTCACCTTTACCGATTCCCCCTGTTCGTTCGTTTCCTTTCGTCGATATCTTTCCCCCTTATGGGGACGATGCTCCTGTAATTATCGTGTCAGCACCACAGGCACCACACTGCGGGCAACCTGCCCATCGGTGCCAGTAGCGCGTATCTCCACGGTGTATGCCCCTGCCGGAAGCGATACACCGCTGCGGTCGCGTCCGTCCCACGTGACCGTGTTGATGCCGGCCGCCCGCGTGGACTGCGCCAGGAGCTCGCGCACCGGCTGCCCGTTACGCAGCACCACCACGCTCACCGATGCCTCCGCGCTCAGCGAGAAGGAGATGGTGCGCGCGCTGCCGCGTGCCGTTAGGCTCACGTTGCTGATGCGCAGGCTGGTGCCATGCTCGTTGGACACCTCAATTCGGAACGAGCGGGTAGTTATTCCATCACCGCTGCGGAAGGTGTATGCCGCCAGCGTGCGTAGCGAACGACGCTGGCCGGTGACCTCATCCACTAGATACAGGTTCAGCCCACGAGGCACACGCGCCACGTTCGGGAAGCGCAGGGTCACCTCGCTGTTGGAGACATTGGTCGTTACCGTGAAGCGCCACACCTGCCCGATAGCGCGGGAGCGCACATCCACCGCATACTGCCCTGCGTACGCACCCCAATCGGGATGGTCGAAAGCCACCTGAACCGTCGGCTGCCCGTCGATAAACGGCGGTCGCTCCACATCAAACAGCGCGTCATACCCATCGGCGGCGCGGCTCGCCACACCGAAGTAGTTGCTGGCATCCATCACTTTGCCCGCGCTGGCGACAATCTGCACCAGCCAGCCGTCAGTCTGCACTGGTTCCGCCGAGCGGGTGAGCGCACTGCGGCTGCGCTGCGCAGGGTCAATCAGCAGGGTAACTGCCCGGTTGGCGCGTACCCAGTAACCCAACCATGGCTGCAGCTCAGTCGCCAGCACATACTGTCCGCTCACGTACGTCCACAAACCGTTGCGTATCGCCTGGCTGGCAATCGCTTCCTGCACGCTAAGAACGTTCGCGCCGTCCTCTACTCGCATGTCCAGCCAGCGCAGCGGGAAGTTGAAAGGCACACCAATCATGTTCCAACCAGGAGCCAGCAATATTTTGTATGGGACGGTCGTGTCTGCACTTTCCCCTTCTTGGGTGATGACCAGCGGCTGCTGGGTGTCTAGGAAGAATCCGCGTCCCAGACGCACGCGGTCCGCCGGCACGTTCGGATACAGCACGTAGCGTCCCAGCGACCATGCGAACAGTTTGAAGTTCGGGCGGTCTGCCACCGGCACGTTCAGCACGTCGACTGGGTTCTGCGTTGGATAGTCAAACGGTACCGAGATGAGGCTGAGCCCTGCGCTGAACGTATGCAGCGGCTTCAGGCTGAAGTTGACACCACGTGTCTCAGTTTCTGATTCTACTGTAATCCGGCGCGATTCCGGCACAGGGGTGAATCCCCGCTTGCGCACCCGCACGGTGTATTCACCCGCGTCTACCCCATCGATGCGCCAGTTGAAGGTGTAGCCGTTCTCCGTCTGCGCCGGACCGGTGGTGGTTCGGTAGGTCTTGTTGCTGGAGACCACCTCCACTTCCACACCCTCTTCCGGCTGCTGGTCGCCCTGGCGAATGACCAGACCAGACACGATTCCTGGCGGCACGGGGTTCAGTTGGAAGTTCTCCGTGATGGTCTGGTTCGACACCACCGTGATGGTCTTGGTCTGCGGCGAGAAGCCCGCGGCGGAGGCAGTCGCCTGATAGGTTCCGCCGTCCACGCCGGTAATGGTGTACTGACCGTTCTCGTCCGTGGTGGCAGATGCCACCGTCGTGCTGCCGCTGCGCACCGTCACCAGTGCGTTCGCGATAGGCTCACCCGTGTCGGAACGGGTGACAGTGCCCGTCACGTTACCGGGTGCAGGCTTCAAGCGGAAGTCCTGCGTGACCTCGGTGGCAGGCGGAATGCTCACGCGCACCGGCTGCGGCGGCTGGTCCGGCGAGAAGCCCTCCTTGGTGGCGGTGACATCGTATCCACCGCCGTCTTCCACTCGGCTGGTGGGGAGGCGGGGGATGACGTAGTTGCCCTGCGCATCGGAAACCGCCGTGAACTGCTGTCCGGTGATGACCTCGGTGGCGGTCACCAGCGCGCCCTGAATGGGGGTCGTACCATCGGGATAAGTTATCCTGCCCCTCAGCGTGCCTGGCTCTGCCTTCGTCAGCACGAAGCTCGTCGAGCCAATGTCGCCGCCATGTACGCCTGCCACCGTCACCTTTTGCGCAGTAAAGCCTGGAAACGCCGCGACAACATCGTACACGGACGGGTCTAAGCCACCGATATTGAACGTGCCATCCCGACGGGTGAACGCCGTGCCGATTTCTGGCCCTGTCGTACGCTCATTACCGCCGCGGAAGACAGCCCGTACCAATGCCCCTTCGATGGGGGCGCCGCCATCCACATCGCGCACCGTGCCTACGATGGTGCCCGTGCGCAGCCAGCAGATAATATTGTGCATCAGCTTCTGCGGCACGTTCAAACCATAGGCAATGTTGTTGTCCACATAATATTGTCGGTTCAGCCCTTCGTGCCCGAAGCTGGCAAACACTACCTTAGCGGAAGTCGCAGCATCAAACCAGTAAATGAGTCCTTGCACGCCGTCTTCAAAGGTGAGCTCCGCCCTTGCCGGGCTGACCGGGTTGATGCCGTCCACATACCTCTGGTTCGGACAGCCGTCGTTAAAATACGGGTTGTTCACGTCAGGTCCCGGCTGCAGTTGGAAACCACCCGCGATGGGCGGAGAGTACTCTAGCTGTGACCCTGATAACCGGTAGTAATTGTGCCTATCCCACGTCGTGTACGAGAAGGGGTTGGCCAGCGTATTTCCACCTGTCAACGTATTGCGGTCGAGAGGGTTAAGGGACGGAGGCTGGTCATTGATAAACCGCGCCTTACTGATGTTTGAGTAGAAAGCGTTTGGCTGCGTCCCGTTGAGCGTCAACGCCCAGCCGATGTCCTGCCCAGTGATATACAGGCGTCCTCCCTGCGCCACGAAGTTAGTCAGGTCGCGCTGGGTGTTCAGGTCGGTGAT
>Ga0308397_1000655_pt1 | contig 23131 bp, 16 predicted proteins | sample Hotspr20SampleT8_FD_202356 | JGI IMG/M metagenome (GOLD analysis project Ga0308397, IMG submission 202356) | Hot spring phototrophic mat microbial communities from Mushroom Spring, Yellowstone National Park, Wyoming, United States - 20051001_T8 ...
GATCCCGCTCTCCTCGGCTCGCTTGATCGCCGCTTCAACCACCGCATCGAAGTCGACCAGCCGCTGCGCTTCTTGCTGGGTCAGGATGCGACGGGCCTCGCGCACGGACACGCGCCGCGTTCGCCGGCGTGCCTGGAGCGTCTCCAAAAGATCGGCGACCGTTTCCTGGAACTCGTCGAGATCGACACCGCCGTTCTCCGCGTACGGTGTGACGAAGAGATCGAACTCGCTCTCCAGATCGAGCTCGATCGTTTCGTCCTCCAGCCCGTCGCGGGAGAGCAAGTCGAGCAAGCGACGCCGCTCGCGCGCCATCCGGCGCTCGCGCTTCCGTCGCTCCTCCGGTGCCTCTTCTTTCGGCTCGGCCTGCGCTTCCGACCCCTGTCGCTTGGCCCGCCGGCGCTCGCGCTGCTCGACCAGGATATCCACCAGCCGCTGCAATGCGGCGCGGGACGCTTCCTCGCGGACTGCCTCGAGTCGCTCGCCATGCAACGAGCTGATGCTCACTTCGACCAATTCGCGCACGATCGACTCGACATCGCGGCCGACATAGCCGACCTCGGTGAACTTGGTCGCCTCGACCTTCACGAAGGGTGCATCGACGAGTTGTGCGACGCGTCGGGCGATTTCCGTCTTCCCGACGCCGGTCGGGCCGATCATCAAGATGTTCTTCGGGACGATGTCGCGTCGGACTTCCGCAGGCAGTTGCTGCCAGCGCCAGCGGTTACGGATCGCGATCGCGACGGCCCGCTTGGCCTCCTCTTGCCCGACGATGTACCGATCGACCTCAGCGACGATCTCGGCCGGAGTCAGGGGCAGGGTACCGCGTTCAGGACGGACGCTCGTCATCATGCGTGTGCTCATTTTCTCCATGCTCGGGTGGTGCGGTGAGGATCGTCACCGCGTGGTTGGTATAGACACAAAGATCAGCGGCCACCTCCATCGCGGCGCGAGCGATTTCCGCCGCACTCATGCGGGTATGGCGCAGGAGGGCGTGAGCCGCCGCCGCTGCGTAGGGTCCTCCCGTGCCGATCGCGGCGACGCCGTCGTCCGGCTCGATGACGTCTCCGTCCCCGGAGATCATCAAGAGCTGGCGGGGATCGGCGACCAGAAGCTGGGCCTCCAGTCGCCGTAAGTAGCGATCGGTCCGCCACTCCTTGGCCAGCTCGACCGCGGCACGGCGCAGGTCACCATCGGCGGTCCGCAGATGCTGCTCGAATTTCTCGAACAGGGTCAGGGCATCAGCGACCGCACCGGCGAAGCCAGCCAGTACCTTGCCACCAGCGAGCGCGCGGATCTTGCGCGCGCGCTGCTTGAGCACCACGTCGCCAGCCGTCACCTGGCCGTCTCCAGCGATCGCGACCCGGCCATCCCGGAGGACACCCAGGATGGTGGTTCCGTGCCGCACCGCGCTCTCGCGCACGCTCGCCCCCTCCTGCGGCCGGGGTGGCCGTCGACCAATCAAGTATACCCCCGGATCAGGCTTCGACCGGCGCCTTCTCCTCCGCTGGCCGATAGCTGCACGACGAGCAGCGCACGCTTTCCTGCCCTCGCCGCACGCTCACTACCAGCACTCCCCCGCATTGCGGGCACCGTTCCCCAGTCGGTCGCTCCCAGCTGACGAAATCGCAGTCGGGATAGCGGCTGCAGCCATAGAAGGTCCGACCCTTCCGGCTCCGCCGGACGACGATCTCGCCCTCGCCGCATTGCGGGCAACGCACCCCGATTTTCTCCAGGAGCGGGCGCTTGTTCTTGCACTCCGGGAAACCCGAGCAGGAGAGGAACCGGCCGAACCGGCTCTCCTTGATCACCATCGGTCGGCCGCAGAGCTCGCAGACCTCGCCGCTCGGCTGGTCAGCGAGCCGCACCCGCTCCATGGTCTGCTCGGCTTCCTCCACCTGGCGGTGGAACGGCTCGTAGAACTCCCGAACGACCGGAACCCAGTCGCGCTCTCCAGCGGCGATCTCGTCGAGTTCCTCTTCCAGGCGGGAGGTGAAGCCGACATCGACCACGTCCGGGAAGTGTTGAACGAGGAGATCGGTCACCAGCATACCGAGTTCGGTCGGGACCAGCTTGCGATCCTCGACGACGACATAACGGCGCTGCTTGAGCGTCTCGATCGTCGGTGCGTAGGTGCTCGGTCGACCGATCCCCAGCTCCTCCAGCGTCTTGACCAGTGTCGCCTCGCTGTAGCGGGGCGGCGGCTGCGTGAAGTGCTGCTCCGGCCGCACGGAGAGCAGGCGCAAGACCTCGCCAGTCGCGAGCGGTGGAAGCGGTCGCTGATCCAGTTCGTCGACCTCGTCCTCGTCACGCTCCTCCCGGTAGACGACGAGGAAACCCGGGAAGCGGACGACCGAGCCCGTGGCCCGCAGGAGATACGGGGCATCGGCCCCGAACGTCGGCCCGGCCGCGATCTCGACCGTCACCGTGTCGTAAATGGCCGGTGCCATCTGGCTCGCGATGAACCGTTCCCAAATGAGCCGGTAGAGCTGGTATTGGCGCGGCGTGAGATACGGGCGCACCGACTCCGGATCGCGTGCCGGGTCAGTCGGCCGAATCGCTTCGTGTGCCTCCTGTGCCCCTTTCGCCTTCTTGGCATAGACCGGTGGGCGCTCGGGCAAGAAGTCCGCTCCCCACCGGGCCGCGATCACCTCGCGTGCCCGTTGCTGGGCTGATGCGGCCACCTGCGTCGAGTCGGTCCGCATGTAGGTGATGAGGCCGACACTGCCCTCGGGCCCGAGTTCTACTCCCTCGTACAGTTGCTGGGCCAACTGCATGGTCAGACTGACCGGGAAGCGCAACTTGCGCCCGGCCTCCTGCTGCAGCGTGCTGGTGATGAAGGGCGGTGCGGGACGACGCTGCTTCTGCCGCTCCTTGACCGAAACCACCCAGTACTGCGAGGCTTCGAGCTCGCGGGCGACCGCTCGCGCCGCTTCCTCGTTCGGAAGGTCCGGTTTCTCGCCCCGCACCCGGACCAGTGCTGCTGCGAAGGGGACCGGTTCCTGCGCACCGTTTCCGGTCGGTACGAGATCGACCTCGATCGTCCAGTATTCCTGGGGGACGAACGCCTGAATCTCCCGCTCGCGGTCCACGACCAGGCGCAAGGCGACCGACTGGACGCGCCCTGCGGAAAGACCGCTCTTGACCTTGCGCCAGAGGAGCGGGCTGATCTCGTACCCGACCAGTCGATCGAGCACGCGCCGGGCCTGCTGCGCATTGACCAGCCGCATGTCGATGCCGCGCGGGTGGGCGAGCGCTTCCCGGATCGCCTCCTCGGTGATCTCGTGGAAAACGATGCGCCGCACCGGCTTGTCGTGAGCCCGCGTCGCCTCGATCAGATGCCAGGCGATCGCCTCGCCCTCCCGGTCTGGGTCAGTCGCCAGGATCAACTCGCGTGCCCGTTGCACGCTCTCCTGGAGTTCCTTGACGACTGGCAGCTTCTCCTTGAGAACCGTGTAGGTCGGCTGGAAGTTCTGCGCGACATCGACCCCGAGCTTGCTCTTCGGTAGGTCGCGCACGTGCCCCATCGATGCCTTCACGGTATACCCTGGCCCGAGGAAACGACCGATCGTCCGAGCCTTGGCCGGTGACTCGACGATGACCAGTGCCTGCCCGTCAGCACGACTGGTGCCGCGCGTCGTCTTCTTCGTTGTCGTCTCGCTCGTTGCCGCCGTTGTCTTCTTCGTCGTTTTCTTCGTCGTCTTCCTAGCCATCGTCCCCCTCTACTGATTTTCGGCAGGCTCGGCCATCGGCACGAGATCAGAGCAGATCCTGCCGGCCGAGCTGCTCGAGTCGTCGCACGATCTCCCGCACCTCTTGCGCGCGGGAGCGATGGGCGACCAGCAGCACGTGGTCGGTATCGACGATCACGAGGTTCTCCACTCCGAGCGTCACCACCATCCGACGGCCGCCGTAGATGAGCGTAGCACGCGTGTCGAGCCCGAGATGCTCGTAACCGAGAACGACCGAATCGTCGGCATCGTCGGCGAGGAGCTGGGCCAGGCCATGCCAATCCCCGAGATCCGCCCAGCCGAACTCGGCCGGAACGACCGCCACCTGGTCAGTGCGCTCCATGATGCCGTGATCGATCGTGATCTCCGGAATCGTCGGCCAGTGCTCCTGAAAACAGTGCTGTCCCTCCGGCGCATCCCAACAGGCAGCGATCGCTGCGAGTGGCGCATAGACCTCCGGCAGCAAGCGCCGCAACGCATCCAGAAAGACGTCGACGCGCCAGAGGAACATACTCGCGTTCCAGCAGTATTCCCCGGAGCGGACGTACTGCTCAGCGGTGGCACGATCCGGTTTCTCCTTGAACTGCTGGACACGATGGACGGTGAGTCCCTCGGCCACGAGGAGCGGCTCCCCGAGGCGGATATAACCGTACCCGGTCTCCGGATAGCGCGCCGGGATGCCGATCGTCACGAGATACCCTTCGCTGGCTGCCCGCAAGCCGGCGCGGACGGCCCGCCGGAACCCTTCCGGATCGGCCACATAGTGATCGGCTGCGAAGGAGCCCATGAGTGCCCCGGGAGCGTGCCGGGCAATCAGGAAGGCAGCCAGGCCGATCGCTGGGCCCGTCCCGCGCGGCGCTGGCTCAGCGATGATCTGCTCGGCTGCCAGTTCCGGCAACTCGCCGCGCACCGCGGCGACATGCGCTGCCCCGGTCACCACGAAACAGTGGTGCGGGGCCACGAGCGGCCGCACCCGCTCCCAGGTCGCGCGCAGCATCGACTGTGGCCCCGGAATCGGCAGGAGGAACTTGGGCCGGTTGCGCCGACTGGCCGGCCACAGCCGGGTGCCGCTCCCACCAGCCGGAATGACTGCCCACATCATCGCCTGCCTCCTCTCGCCAGCAAGGGAGAAGCCAGTGCATAGTGCTGGGCCCCCAGATGCGTGACGATCCCCTCGAGCTGGAGCTCCAGGAGCAGCGCGCTCAGCTGGGCGATTCCCACCCCCAGCTCGACGGCCAGCTCGTCGATGTGCTTCGGCTCGGGTCCCAGTGCGGCCACGACCGGCCGAGCACGCTCGGGGACGGCTGGGGCGGCCGGCAGCGGGAGTTGGCGCGCGACGAGTTGCAGGTCTTCCAGGATTTCCTGAGCCGAGCCGACCGGCGTCGCGCCATCGCGCAGCAAGCGCAGGATACCGGCAGTGCCCGGCGAAAAGATCGGACCGGGGACGGCGTAGACCGATCGGTTCTGGTCGAGCGCGAAGCTGGCCGTGATCAGGGCGCCGCTCCGTTCCGGCGCTTCGATCACCACGACACCCAGGGAGAGTCCGCTGATGATCCGGTTGCGCACTGGGAAGTTTCCGGCATAGGGCGGCGTTTCCGGCAGGAACTCGGTCACCAGCGCTCCCTGCTCGGCGATGCGCTGGGCGAGCGCGCGGTGCTGCGGCGGATAGACCACGTCGATCCCGGTACCGAGCACCGCGATGGTCTGCCCGCCCGCGTCGAGCGTCGCCTCGTGCGCGACCCGATCGATGCCGCGGGCGAGCCCGCTCACCACCGTCACGCCTGCCTCGGCCAACGCAGTCGCGAACGTGGCGGCGACCTGGATCCCATAGTTGGAGGCCTGGCGCGTCCCGACCAAGGCCACGGCCGGAGCCTCGGCCGGCGGGAGGGTGCCCCGCAGGAAGAGCGCGAGTGGTGGGCTGGCGATCTCCCGCAGGAGCGGGGGATAGTCCTCGTCCGGATAGACGATGACGCGTGCGCCCACCCGCCGGACCTGCGCGAGGATCTTCTCGGGCAGCCCCGCTTGTCGCGCAGCGACCAGCCGTGCCAGCGGGCCTTCCGGCAGTCCGAGTGCCCGCAGCTCCGCTTCCGGTGCGTGCCACGCGGCGAGCGCGCTCCCGGTCTGCGCGATCAAGCGCTCCAGTTGTCGGAGACTGATCCCATCGACCGCATGGAAGCCGAGCCAGGCTGCGCGCTCGTCCACCCCGCGCCTCCCGAACGTGTGCCGAATCCTACCAGCTGCCCGGTCGCCACGTCGATGCCGGATACTGTCCAACCCCTGGTACACTTCTCGATCAGGAGGGGTCGTGCCGACGATCTTGCTCGTCGAAGACGACGACACACTGCAAGCGACGATCCGCTACAACCTCGAGCGGGAGGGCTATTCGGTCATCGTGGCCGACGCTGGCGAGGCCGCGCTCGAGCAGGCAGCGTTCGCCCGCCCCGACCTGGTCATTCTGGACATCATGCTGCCGGGTCTCGACGGCTTCCAGGTCTGCCGCCAACTGCGCGAGCAGAGCACTGTGCCGATCCTCATCCTGACGGCCCGCGATACCGAGGTCGATCGCGTCCTCGGACTGGAGCTGGGCGCCGACGACTACCTCACCAAACCCTTCTCGCTGCGCGAACTCCTCGCGCGCGTCAAGGCGCTCCTCCGCCGCCGCGAGCTTTTGGCCAGAGAACTGGCTGCCGGCTTCTCCCCCGACATCCTGGAGATCGGCCCGTTGCGGATCGATCTCGAGCAACGGCGCGTCTGGCGCGAAGGGCGCGAGGTCGCGCTCAAGCCGCGCGAGTTCGATCTGCTCGCCTACCTGGCCCGGCACCGGGAGCGCGTCTGCCGCTCCGAGGAACTGCTCCGCGCGGTCTGGGGCTACGACACGTTCGGCGATTTCCGCACGCTGGCTGTGCACGTGCACGGGCTGCGCGAAAAGCTCGAGGACGATCCACGCCGTCCGCGGCTGATCGAGACGGTTCGGGGCATCGGCTACCGCTTGACCGCCCGCTCTCCACAAGCGACCCGCTGCTGATGGTCATCGCTCCGTCACGATTTCCGCTCGTGCGATCGGTACGCTCCCATCGAGGGTAGCCAGGGATGCTCACGCTCTTCCTCGCCACCGCTCTCGCCTTCGCTGCCGGTGCGCTCGTCGCGCTGTTCTGGCAGCGTCACCGGTTCGGCGCCGAGCTGCGCCGGATGCTCGCCCAGCTCCGCCGCGAGCATCCGGCGATCGGCCCGCTCCAGCGACCGCTCCTCGACGCGCGGTCACTGGATGCGTTCCGGTTCCTGCTCGACGATGCGCTCCGCTTCCTGGAGCGCGAGCTGGAACAGGCCTCGGCCCGGCAGAGCCAGCTGGCTGCCCTCTTCGATCACCTGAGCGATGGTGTCGTCCTCGTCGATCCGGATGGGCAGGTGGTGAGCCTGAACCGTGCTGCTCGCGAACTCCTCCCCGGCGGCCGGAGCGAGGCGCTGGGTCGTCCGTACGCGGAAGTCCTGCGCGACTACGAGCTCAACGAGCTGGTCGCCCGCGCGTTGGCTGGCGCGGCGCCGACGACCGGGCGCTTCGTCGACCTCGGTCGACCGCGCCGGAGCATCCAGGCCCAGGTCTCTGTCCTCCAGGGTGCCGATCGCCCGCTGGTGACGCTCGTCCTGCGGGACATCACCGAGCTGCGCCGCACGGAAACGATCCGCCGCGACTTCGTCGCCAACGTCTCGCATGACCTGCGGACGCCGCTGGCGGCCCTGCAAGCCCTGGTGGAAACGCTCCTGGACGGCGCGCTGGCTGATCCGGCGGTCGCCGAGGACTTCTTGCGGCGCATCGCCGTCGAGGTGGAGCACATGACTCGCCTGGTGAGCCAGCTCCTGGAACTGACCAAGGCCGAGAGCGGCCAGTTGCAGCTCGCTCGTGCCCCGACCGACCTTGCCGAGCTGGCCCGCGCGACGCTGCGCCGCTTCGAGCCGCGGGCCGCCAGCAAGGGCATCGCGCTCACTGTGCAGGTCGCCCCGGAACTGCCCCCGGTCGCCTGCGATCCGGAGCGGATCGGCCAGGTGCTGGCCAATCTCCTGGACAACGCGCTCAAGTTCACCCCGGGAGGAGGCCAGATCACGGTCGAGATCGCTGCCGATTCCGGAGAGGCCATCGTTCGCGTCCGCGACACCGGGCCAGGTATCCCCGCCGACGAGCTCGATCGCGTCTTCGAGCGCTTTTTCAAAGGAGACCGGGCGCGGAGCGGGGGCGGCAGCGGGCTCGGGCTGGCGATCGTCAAGCACCTCGTCCAGCTGCACGGCGGGCGAGTGTGGGCGGAGAGCCCGCCGGGAGGCGGCGCGATCGTCGGCTTCGCGCTCCCGCTGGAACGGCGCTGATGGTAACAGGATCGCCACACACGCCGGCTGCGGAGCGCGTATCGTTCCCGACGGAAACGAACGACGCACACCTCGCGCAGTCCCGTACTCCTCCTCACGCTCGGGCGGTGCCGTCCCCCACCGGCATCGCCCGTTTCTCTGCACCTCCCGCGCCGACCAGCCTGAAACCACCCGACCCCTTGCCGCGTCGTATCTTTAGAGGGTCGGAGGTGCCGGCGCGGCAGCGACCCGGGTCGCTGCGGTGTTTCTGCGAGACGAAGCCTGCTCGGCCAAGGCAGTCTCCGGTACACTCCTCCTTGCCGAAACGGTCGGACGCACGGAAAGGAGGGTCACCATGCAGACCGGACGACGACCGTCGCGGCTCTGGCGCATTCTCCTGGCACTGGCGCTCGCGGCCAGCAGCCTCGCAGCGCTCCTGCCGAGCGCGCGAGCGGCCGCGCCGCTCAGCGAGCAGCAGGCGCGCGTCACGCTGGCAGCCGTCTACAACGCCGAAACGTTGCCCGGCGGCTTCGGTCCGCTCTGGAGCACCGTCGTCGTGCAGAATCTGGAGGCGCTCCCGATCCAGATCCGCCTGCGCACTCAGCGGGTCGGTGGGACGATCCGCGGCCCGTACACGCTGGCACCGCGGGCCACCCGCGCGTTCACGGCGGCCGAGCTCGCCGGACTCGGCCTGGTGCCGACCGGTGGGAGCGCTGGCCTGGTGATCGAGGCCGAGTTCCCCGACACGAGCCGCTCCATCCTGAGCGAGCTGGGCATCTGCACCATCGCTTGCAACCCAGCCATCAGCGTCGTCGCCAAGCATGCTGGGCCGAGCGCACTCGGCAACGACCTGCGGAGTTCGAGCGCCTTCCAGTTCGTCTCCGGCCCAACCGGCGCGCGCGACGACGACTGGGATGCGGCGAACCAGGGCCGCAACTGGGTCCTCCCGGTCGTCCAGACCAACTCCGGCTGGAACACGGTGGTCAAGATCGCCAACCTGCGCAACCAGCCGAACCAGGTCACCGTGACGCTGCTGCGCGCGCGGGGCGTCACCGCCGGGAATGCGAGCGACATGCTCACCCAGACGCTGGCGGCGGGCGAGACCTGGTCGCTGGACCTCGGAAGTGTCGTCCCGCCGGAATGGGTCGGTGCCGCCTTCATCGATGCCCAGCTGATCGGTGTCGCGGTGGTCGCCGAGCGGTACAAGCCGTCCTGGCGCATGCTGCTGACGAATGAGGCCGTGCCGCGCACGAGCGCGAGCACGCGCTATGCCCCGATCGTCTTCCGCGACTACAACAACTGGAATACCGGGATCACGCTGGTGAACCTGGACACGGCCAACACCAACACCCTGACGCTGACCTATTACGACCGCAACGGTCTCGCCCAGGTGGTCCCGCCCGAACTCTCCACCATCACGCTCCAGCCGGGGGAGAGCGCCTTCGTCTATCGGCCGGACAGCAGCGCGACCCCGAGCCTCGATCCCGCCCGGGTCAACGCGGTGGTCATCAGCGGGCAACGCCCGTTCGCAGCAGTAGTCGACGAAGTCAAGTACCTGGCTGGTTCGGGTCAAGGGCAGGCGATGAGCTACATCGCGCCCGCAGCGCCCGACGTCGCGGGCAGCAAGCAGAGCTGGTCGGTGGCCGAGACGCAGGCGCGCACAGCGGGGCAGGTCACCGGCCGGGCCTGGTTCACCCACAGCCTGGCACTGCCGCTCTTCCAGGTCGGTGACGCCACCGGGCAGGGGGACACGAGCGGTTTCACGCTCTTCAATCCCACCGGTCGCCAACAACTGGCCAACGTGCAGATCCTGAGCGCCAGCGGAGCGGCGGTCGCTCCCAGCCAGGTGGGAACGAGCGAGAACCCGGTGCTCGTCGCCGTCCCGGCCGGCGGCTATGCAGTCATCTATCCGTATCCCAGCGACTTCGGCACGACCTTCCCCAGCGTGCCGCGCAACTTCACCGGCACGGCCCTCGTCGGCGTGACCGACGGCACCGGGAGCGGTACCGGCTTCCTCATCGGTATTTCCAATCTGGTCAACTACCAGGTGGCTGGGGACGGCTCGGGCGTCTTCGTCCTCACGCCGACCCGGCATCCAGCACTGACCCTGGCCAGCTTCGCGCTCCGCCTCGAGCCGAGTGTGACGCTCGCTACCATCAACCAGCAGGTCACGTTGACCGCCAGGCTGACGGCGGGTGACACCCCGCTCCAGGGCCGCACCATCCGCTTCCGGGTGAGCAGCGAGGGGACACCGAACCCGACGAGCGGAGTGGCCGGCACGGACAGCGACGGGCGCGGGTCCTTCACCTTTACCAACGGCACGGCCGGCCAGACCAACACGGTCACCGCCTGGTGGGACCTGAACGGTAACGGCGAACAGGACGCGAACGAGCCGGCCAGTACGAGCCGCGTCACCTGGGTGAGCAGCCTGGCCGGCACCCTCTCGATCAGCGGATTGACGGGCGGCCCCGGCACGTACCAAGTCCGTGAAGGGGACCTCGCTGGCCCAGCCACCGTGACGGCCCAGGTCAGTTGCGACCTCGACCCGAACACGCCGACCGGTGTTCCGCTCCTGCTCCGCTTCACCAGCTCGGGCGGAGCCACCGCGCGCTGGAGCGGCCAGCCGACCGCCAGCACGTCCGGCACCGTCGTCGTGGTGACGAGCGGCGCGAACAACGTGGCGACCGCGAACCTGATCCTGGTCGATGGGACTGCTGGCAACTCCTACACCGTCACCTGCTATCTCGACTACGGCGCGACCGGCGTGCTGGAGAGTACCGATCCATTGCTCGACACCGTCACGATCGACGTGACCAGCTGACGCAGTGCCTCGCGCATCCGCCCCGGGGCCATGGCCCCGGGGCGGTTTTCTCGGCGAGTGCGCTCGGCTACAATCGCGCCGGGAGCGCAGGACCCGCTGCGCCGAGTTGGATGGGAACGGAGAGGAGCAGCACGCGATGGCAACCGCACAGCGCCGGTCGTCCGCCCTCTGGGACTACGCGGCGGCCCTGGTGATGGTCCTCGGCCTCTGGCTGGCCGCCTCGCCCTACGTCATCCGGGATGCCTGGCTCTACGACGTGACGCGGCTGAGTGCCACCTTCTTGGGCGGTTGTATCGTCCTGTTCGCCATCGCTGAACTGGCGCTCTCGCCGGGGCTCCGCTGGGTAGGACTGGCCAACGTGCCGATCGGCCTTTGGATCGCTGCGGCCCCCTTCGTGAGCGGCGAGACCGCCGTCTCGGCGATGGTGACCAGCATGGTCGTCGTCGGTATCGCGGTCGCGATCCTGAGCCTGGCCAGCGTCGTCTTGGCGCGCCGCTGAGCGTGCCGGGCGGCGAGCGCGTCGTGTCGTTTTGCCGCGCCCGTGGCGCGGGCGGGCGAGGCAGCGCCTCACCCCTACAGGGTGGGGCGACCCATCCCCGGTCGGGCATATGGGTGCGACGGTGGGGTGTTGGCCCCGCCCTGTCGGGGTCAGGCGGTGCCTGACCCGCCGGCCCGCGGGGGCCGGTAACGCATGCCAATGGGTGTCGCGGTGCGGTGATGACCACGGCGGGGGCGGTCGGCCACGATCGATTGCCGCGCCGTCCGGCGCGGGCGGGCGAGGCAGCGCCTCGCCTCTACACCCCGTGGCGCGGTCCATCCCCGGTGGGGCACATAGGCATCACCGTGATGCACGACCCCGTCCTGTAGGGGTCAGGCGGTGCCTGACCCGCCGGCCCGGGAGGGCCGGCAATGACACCGCGGACGCCCGTCGCCGGTCGGTCGCGATCATCGCCGCGTGCTGGTGTGTGCCGCGGGTTGGCCGCGCCCCTGGCGCGGGCGGGCGAGGCAGCGCCTCGCCCCTACAACCGTGGGGGACCAATCACCGGTCAACCATTGGTGCGCCACGGATTGCCGCAGCCCCCGTCCTGTCGGGGTCAGGCGGTGCCTGACCCGCCGGCCCACGGGGCCGGCAATCCCCTGACGTGGCGATGGTCGCGGTACCGACGGGATCGTGGACGCGGCTGACGTGTGCCACCGGGATGTGCCGCGCCCGTGGCGCGGCGGGCGAGTTGGGGCGCCGCGCCCCGACACCAGTCAGCTGGCGCGTTCCCGGTACCGAGCCCCACGCGGTCAGCCGAGCGTTGCCGGGTCAGCCAGGTCGTAGAAGACCAGCCCTTGCGGCAGCTTCGGGAAAAAGTACGTCGTCTTGGGCGGAAAGAGCCGGCCAGCCTGCGCCCAGGCCAGCACGGTCGCCAGCGGAGTGGGTCGCACGAGGACCGCCAGGAGCGCCCGCCCATCCAGCACGGCCTGCGCTGCCGCGCGCGCATCCGGCGTGTACTCGACCACCTGCTCGATCGTCTCCGCCTCCAGCGCGCAGACGTGCCGGAGCAGGAGGGCATCGACCAGGATGGCGTCCGGCGCGTCGTCCGGCGTGGTGGGGAGCGCCAGCTCCAGCAGCTCGCGCTCCTGGAGGAGCAGGACACGCGGCTGGGATGCTCGCGCCAGCTCGGCGGCGAGCCGCGCCGCTTCCTCCGGCGAGGGGACCGCACGCACCGCGACGACCCGCGCGTGGCGCGCCAGATGGGCCTGCAGCGTCTCCCAGTCACCGGGGAGCCAGCGGACCAGCCGGTGGATCGCGCGGACGGCGAGCGCTGGATCGGCCGCATCGACCACGTGGACTGGTACCCAGGCTGCCGGATGGCCGAGGGTCCCGGTGATCTGCTGGTCGCGCGCGTAGCGGAGGGCGGCCGCGAAGCGATGATGCCCATCGGCGATGACCAGCGGTCGGCTGGCGGCCAGCGCCGCCAGTTCCTCGACGGCGGGACCTGTCACCCGCCACAGGGCGTGCTGCTCCTCGCCGCGGGCATGCTCCCACAACGGCGCGTCGCCGGCGATGCTCGCCTCGAGCGCCTGCCGCAGGGTCCCGTCGCCGGCCCAGACGGCGTAGACGGCTCCGGCATGGGCGCGGACCGCGGCGAGTTGCCGCAACCGTCGCTCCACCAGCTCCCGGTTCGTCTCTTCGTGCGGCAACAGCCGCGCGGTCGCATCCGGGGCGAGCGAGGCCGCCAGGTAGACACCGAGGCGCGTGGCGATCCCCCCGTCCAGCCGAAAGCGGTGCGCAGAGACGTAACAGGATGGCTCCTCGTCGCGCGCCAGGATCCCGGTCGCGCGCCACGCCCGATACTGTGCGGCGGCGCGCTGGAACGAGTACCCATCGGCATCGGGGACCTCGAGATGCAAGCAGTGATAGGGGTGGTGCGTGGCCAGAGCGGCCGCCTGCTCGGCCGTCGGCACATCGTCGGGCGGGCCGAGCACCGCCGTTAGGTCACCGACCCGTTCGAGGTCGTAGCGGACAGCGCGGAATGGCCGCAGCGAGCGCGTCCCCCGGTGCGTGCGCTCGAACGCTCGTTCCGGCCGCGACCCGGTCGCCACCACTGCCTCGTCGTGCGCGCTCAGGAGCGTTGCGCCTGGAGGGCAGCCAACTGGGCGAGCATTGGTTCGTCGTCCTCTTCCGCGCCGAGCAGCACCAGCACCACGGCCTCCGGGGCTGGCTCCGTCTCGGCCAGTGCCTCTTCGGGGGAGGGGACATAGCGGTCGTCGCTCCAGTGACCGGGTCGCTCGGGGTGGTAGGTTTCGACCAGCCAGGTCCGGCTGACGATCGCGTTGCTGCCCAGCTTGCGCCGCGCCCGCTCCTGGTACCGGTCGATCCGCCCGTCGGGGTGCAGGACGAACAATTCGACCACCCGCCGCCCCTCATGGCGTCCGCGGTGGAGGATCTGCTGCCCGGTCGCCTCGTCCAGTTCCCGCGCTGGCTGGCCACGCTCGGTTTTCAGGAAGTACCGCACGGTCGTTCCTCCTGGTCGGCACGAGTCGGCTCGCAGCGGTCGCCACACGCTGCAGAACACAAGTGTACCGCGCGTTCGTCACCGTCTCGCTGCGGCCCGCGCCAGGACGAGCCGGTACAGCTGGTCGTGGCGCGCTGCGATCTGCTCCCAGGCGAAGACCGGGGCGATGGCGCGCGCGCCGGCCCGCAGGCGCTCTCGTCGCGCCGCATCGGCGAGCAGTTCGGCGAGCGCCGCGGCGAGCGCGACCGGATCCCCGGGCGGGACGAGCTGGAGATGCTCACCGTCGCGGAGCGGCAGCAGCTGCGCCGGATCGGGCGGCGCGGTCGTCAGGACGGCCGCACCGCAGGCCAGCGCACCGATCAGCGTGCCGTTGCGCAGCGAGGCACCCTGCCGGAAGGGGAGGACGACGAGATCAGCTGCCGCCAAAAGGTCCGCCACCTCCGGCGCTGGGCGATACCCGAGGTCGAGCACTGGGAGCGCGCGGGCCGCGGCGAGGCTGGCGGCGGGGACAGCTCGCGTCTCGTCTGTGTCCGGCCGCTCGCCGCCCACGAGGACCACGAGCGGCCGGGGCTCCGGCAACGAGGCCAGTGCGGCCAGCAACGTCTCCAGCCCTTTCTCCGGTTGCCGGAAGCCGAAGAAGGCGACGAACGGCTGCGCGGGCGACAGGCCGAGTCGCTGGCGAGCGGCCTGGGGGTCGCGCGGTGCCGGCAGGTTGGAGCCGATCGGGATCCGCCAGAGCCGGGCGCTCGCCACGCCCCAGCGGCGCACGACGCGCTCGTCCTCCGGATTCGTCACCACGACGGCCGCACTGGTGCGTGCCAGCAGGTGCAGCGCCAGCTGGCGCACCGGGCCAGCCTTCGGGAAGAGATAGGGGACGCGGAGATCGTGGAAGGTGGTCACCACCGGCAACGGCCGGGCGAGCAGCGGGAGCAGGAGCGGTGCCCCCCGCAGCGCGAAGGCCCCGGCCTGATAGTGCAGGTGCAGCAGGCTCGCGAGCTGGCGCTGCCGCACGCGGCGCGTCCAGCGCACCAGCGAGCCGATGCCCCAACCGGGCACCTCGTCGCGCACCGGGGGGAACTCGTCCGCCCGGTGCGGGAGCGGGCGCGTGGCCACCGCGACCGACCAGCCCAGTTCGCCGAGCGCCGCGCCGAGCCGCTGCGTAGAGGCGCCGACGCCGCCGCGCAGCGGGGGATACTCGCCGGAGACCAAGAGCACCTGCCCACGCATGGCGCGCCGCTCACTGACGGCTCGCCCACGAGCGGACCACTGCCGGCCGCAGCAACGAGCGGAGCGCGTGCCAGTCGCGGACCATCCGCCGCCAGCGCAGCGACCGCTTGTGCCCGAGCAGCCACTTGGCGCTCTCGCGCCCCAGGCGCACCAGGTAGGTCGCCAAGAGAAAAGCCCGCAGCAGCTCGGCGGCCAGCGGTCCGTGCAGCCGGCGATAGAGCTGCACTTTGGCCGTATCGAAGGCGACCTGGCGGAACGCCGATTCCGGCTCGCTCGACGCACCCTCGACGTGCACGACCTCGGCATCCGGCAGGTAGACGACGCGCCAACCCGCCCGCCGCAGCCGCCAGAACCACTCCACCTCCTCGGAGTAGAGGAAGAACCGCTCGTCCAGCAGGCCGACCGAGCGGAGCGCTTCGCGCCGGATGGCCAGGCACGCCCCGACCAGCCAATCGACCTCCTGGAGTTCGTCCTCGCTGCGGTCGGCCACGTAATAGCGCGCCAGCACGCGGTTGGCACGCCAGTAGTCCTGGACCAGCGTGCTTTCCAGGAACCCGGTGAGGAGCGTGGGAAAACGCCGGCGCGACGGCTGGGTCCGGCCATCGGGAAAGCGCAAGCGCGGGCCGGCCACCCCGACCGTCGGATGCCGCTCCAGGAAGCGCACCAGGCGACCGAGCGCATCGCCGACGACGCGCGTATCCGGATTGAGCAGCACGATGACCCGTCCGCGCGCCAGTCGCATGCCCTGGTTGGCCGCCGCCGCGAAGCCGCGGTTCTCCGCGTTGACGACGAGGCGCACCCAGGGATACTGCTCGCGCACCAGCTCCGCCGTCCCGTCCGGCGAGCCGTTCTCGACCACGACCACCTCGCCGGCCAGCCCGCTCGCCGCGAGGCTGGCGCGCACCGAATCCAGGCACTCCCCGAGCAGCGCGCGACTCCGGTAACTCACGATCACGACGGAGACATCGAGCGTGGGCGGCTCCGCCAGTTCGGGGACCCCTCTGGCCCGGCGCCGCGCTTGGCGCTGGATCTCCCGGGCGACGAGCACCCAGGTCACCAGGGTCGCGCAGGCGAGTGTCCCGGCCAGGAACGCGCCGTCCAGCCCGTCCCGGTAGCCGCGCAGCGCGACGAAGCGACGCCAGAACTCGCGCAGCGGCTGGCCGAGGAACGTCCGCCGGCGCGGCCGCTTTCCCTGCTGCACCAGCGTGCGCGCGACCAACCGCGCGTAGCGGAGCTGCTTTCGCACGAACTCGCCACGCGACTCGTAGTTGATATGGACGAGCGGGGCACGGAGATGCCGCGCTTCCCCATCGAGTTCCACGACCTCGTGGACCGCGACCTCGGGACGGTAGCGCGCGCGTCCGACGCGCAACAGCCGCAGGTGCTCGTCCGGCCACCAGCCGCCGCCCCGGATCCACTTGCCCCACATCCAGTTCTGCGTGGGGATCCAGAACCCGGCGACCGTCTCGTCGGCGAGCGGGAGCGCGCGCCGGATCTCTTCCGCCAGTTCGGCGCTCACGCGCTCGTCAGCATCGACGAACAGGACCCACGGCTCGCGCACCAGCTCCAGCGCCGCGTTCCGCTGGGAGGGAAAATCGACGAAGCGGTGCGTCACCACCTCGGCACCGGCCGCCAGCGCGATCTCGACCGTCCGGTCGGTCGAGCCGGAATCGACGACCAGGAGCTGGCGGCCGAGGTCGCGCACGCTCGCCAGGCAGTCCGGGAGGTGCCGCTCCTCGTTCAGCGTGAGGACGACGACGGCCAGCGGCAAGCGCTCAGGTCGGCTCATGGCAGGCGGCAGCGTTCCGGTAGATCGCAGCGACCTCGCGCCACAGTCGTGCCCGCTCGGCCAGGTCGGGCCGGCGGGCCAGGCGCGCGCGGAGGGCGGTCCAGGCGGCCGCGAGCTCGGCCAGGCGGGCCAGGCGCCGCACGAAGCGCGGACCGTGCCAGCGGCCGAAATAGCGAGCCCGGCTCCGGTGCAGCTGGAGGAAACTCTCCCGCGCGACCTGCCGGGTACTCCCCCCTGCATGGTGGACCACCAGCGCAGCGGGCGCGGTGAGGATCGTCCAGCCGGCAGCCTGGATGCGCCGGCACCAATCGATCTCCTCGCTGTAGTACCGATACCCCTCGTCGAGGCCGCCGACCTGCTCGACGACCGTGCGGCGCACCAGCATGCAGGCGCCGAGCGGATGATCGATGGCGAAGGGCGAGAGGCCGTCGCCGGGGCCGAAGCGCCCGTTCAGGCGCGAGCCGATGAGGCGCGGGTGCAGCGGGAAGAAATCGAGCAGGTTCTGGACGTAGCCGGGGAACCGGTAGCCAGCCGACTGGAGCGACCCATCGGTATTGAGCAGGCGCGCGCCGACCAGCCCGACGTGTGGGGCCGCCCAGAGGGCGCGCCACAGCCAGGTGAGCGCACCCGGCCGCAGTTCGGTATCCGGGTTCAGCAAGAGGATCGCCTGCCCGCGGCTTCGGGCGATGCCGATATTGTTCGCTGCTGCGAAGCCGCGGTTCTGCGCGAGCGCGATCAGCTGCACCCAGGGGTAGCGGGCGCGCACCAGTTCCACCGTCCCGTCGCGCGAGCCGTTGTCGACGACGATCACCTCGCCAGCGAGCTGGCTGCGCGCCAGGTCGGCCGCCAGACTGTCCAGGCAGGCCGCCAGCAACTCGCGGACGTTCCAGCTGACGATGACCACCGAAAGGTCGAGGTCGCGCATGCCTCACGTCCCCTGCGCCTGTCCGCACATCATCGTAGCGCGCTGGCCCGGCCAACGTCGAACCCGGCCGCGGGGGAGGCCGCGCGTCGCCCCGACCCCTAGGAACGCCGCAGCCGCGGTCAGGCGACGTCCCGCCGCGGTCGGGCACGCCCCCCGTCTGGTCGGGGTCAGGCGCTGCCTGACCCGTCCGGCCCGGGAGGGCCGGCAACGCATGCCGATGGGTGCCGCGGTGCGGTGATGACTACGGCGGGGGTGGTCGCCAGCGAACGCCCGGGGCTGAAGCCCCGGGCTCAGTCCGCAAGCCCCCTGAAGGGGGCTGTGAGGTGCACAGCGGCTCGGGTCGATCGACCAGGTGCAGGGGCCGTTGGGATCAGCCGGCTTCAGCCGGCTTAAGGACTGAGCCCGGCCGTTCACGGCCGGGTGATCGTGGAGAGGGCTGCTCTGCTGATCTGCGCTGCGTGTCGGGCGAGACGTGTCGGCCACGATGCATTGCCGCGCCATGCGGCGCGGGCGGGCGAGGCGGCGCCTCGCCCCTACAACGTGGGGGTAACCCATCCCCGGTCGGGCACATGGGCACCACGGTTGGCGGCAGCCCCCGCGATGTAGGGGTCAGGCGCTGCCTGACCCGCCGGCCCACCGGGCCGGCATATCACTGGGCACGCCCGTCGGCGGTCGGTCGTGATCATCGCCGCGTGCCGGTGTGCGCCGCCGGTTGCCGCGCCATGCGGCGCGGGCGGGCGAGGCGGCGCCTCGTCCCTACAGGGGTACGGCGATGCATCCCCGGTCGGGCATATGGGCGCCACGGTGGGGCGTTGGCCCCGTCCTGTAGGGGTCAAGCGCTGCCTGACCCGTGCGGCCCGCGAGGGCCGGCAACGCATGCCAATCGGTGCTGCGGTGCGGTGCCCGCTCGCAGCGCGCCGGTCGGCGCGAGCTCACTCCGGCAGCGGGACGCCGGTGAGCAGGCGCTGGCGGAAGCCGCTCGGCAGCGCTGCTGGGTCGATCGCTTTGCCGAAGAGGGCGACGCGGAAGGCTCCCATCCCGCCCGGGTCGAGCAGGTGCAGGGCGGCCGCGCGGGCGGCCAGGTACTGCGCGGCGGTCATCCCCGGCTCGGCCTGCAGGGCCACCAGCAGCTCGCCCAGTCCGGCCTGGGCGAGGAACTCGGCCTGCGTGGTGAGCGCGAGCGGGACCAGGCCGCGCTCGGCGGCAGCCAGGCCGAGCATCGTGAAATCGACGTGAGCGGTGATGTCGCGCTCGCCCGGGTCGGCGAGCGGGTCGCTCCCGCGGGCGTGCGCCGCGTAGGTCCGGATCGTCCCGCGGGGGAAGCGGGTCGGATCGGCGCGCTCCGGTGCCGGCGCGCCGTAATCGAGCACCAGGAGGTACCCGCGCTCCAGCCGCCGCGCCACCTCGTCCAGCCAGCCCAGCATGGCCAGGCAGACCTCGGTCTCCTGCCCCTCGACCAGCTGGACGCCGAGCCGCGCCAGCCAGTCGGCCAGCTCCGGCGTCGAGAGCGGACCGGGCACGGCGACGAAGCGCTGGCCGTCCCAGCCGACGAAGAGTTCGCGCAGCTCGCCACCCTCCTGCCGCACCCGGTGCACCGGGAGGGCATCGACCACCTCGTTGGCCAGAACCAGCCCGCTCGCTGCCGCGGGCGGCCCGTCGGTCACGAGGTGCGCCCAGCCGGCCGCCCCGAGGCGCCGGAGGAGCTCGGCGCGCGCCGGAGCGCTCGGCTCGATCGGGCAGTAGCGCAGCCGCTCGAGGAGGTGCGGCTCGTTCTGGGCCAGGTAGCCCAGGATCGCCAGCGCGAGCGTCCCGCTCCCCGGGCCGTACTCGACCAGGTGGAACGGCTCCGGCCGATCGAGCAAGTCCCAGCACTCGGCGACCTGCCGGGCGATCACCCAGCCGAAGATCGGATGCGCCTCCGGGGCGGTGAGAAAGTCGCCGGCGCGCCCGGCGCGGACGCTGGTCATGTAGTAGCCGTGCTGGGGATGGTAGAGGGCGAGCTCCATGAAGCGGGCGAAGGTGATCGGCCCGCGCTCGGCGATCTCGCGCTGGATCAGGTCGGCCAGTGGGCTGCCCACCGGGCGGTTCCTCCCGCCACCAGTGTAGACGACGGCACGGGTGGGCGAGGCAGCGCCCCACCGTGTCGTCGCGATCAGCGCGGGGCGCCCGGCGTGCAGCCGGCCGTGCGAGGCGCCGGTGGCCCCGAGAGGGTAGACCGGCACATCGCCGGTGCGGCGCGTGTCCGCCACCGGTCGGCGCACCCGCCCCCGCCATGTAGGGGTCAGGCGCTGCCTGACCCGTCCGGCCCGGCAGGGCCGGCAGAGCGACGCCAAAGGGTGCGGCGGTGCCTCGACCATCGCTGCCGGGGCGGTTGGCAGCGAACGCCCGGGGCTGAAGCCCCGGGCTCAGTCCGCAAGCCCCCTGAAGGGGGCTGTGAGGACGCCCGGGTGCCCGGGTCGATCGGCTGGGTGCAGGCGCCGTGTGGATCAGCCGGCTTCAGCCGGCTTGGGGGCTGAGCCCGGCCGTTCACGGCCGGGCGATCGTGGAGACGGGCGCTCGGCTGGTCTGCGGTGCGTGTCGGGCGAGACGTGTCGGCCACGATGCACTGCCGCGCCGTGCGGCGTGGGCGGGCGAGGCGGCGCCTCGCCCCCACAACGTGGGGGTAACCCATCCCCGGTCGGGCACATGGGCACCACGGCTGGCGGCAGCCCCTGCCCTGTAGGGGTTAGGCGGTGCCTGACCCGTCCGGCCCGGCAGGGCGGGCAACGCATGCCGATGGGTGCCGCGGTGCGGTGATGACCACGGCGGGGGTGGTGGGCCGCGTTGCATCGCCGCGCCCGTGGCGCGGGCGGGCGAGGTAACGCCTCGCCCCTACACCGTGGCGCGGCCCATCCCCGGTCGGGCATATGGGTGCCGCGGTGGGGCGTGGGCCCCGTCCTGTAGGGGTCAGGCGCTGCCTGACCCGTCCGGCCCACCGGGCCGGCAACGCATGCCGATGGGTGCCGCGGTGCGGTGATGACCACGGCGGGAGTGGTGGGCAGCGAACGCCCGGGGCTGAAGCCCCGGGCTCAGTCCGCAAGCCCCCTGAAGGGGGCTGTGAGGCGCCCAGGCGCCCGGGTCGATCGGCCGGATGCGGGGGCCGTTGGGATCAGCCGGCTTCAGCCGGCTTGGGGACTGAGCCCGGCCGTTCACGGCCGGGCGGACGGGGAGCCAGCACCGCTGGAGACACGATCGGCCATGTCTTGGCGGGAGCCTGACGATCACGATCAGTGTGCCCGGGGCTGAAGCCCCGGGCTCAGTCCGCAAGCCCCCTGAAGGGGGCTGGAGGACGTACAGGCGCGCGGGTCGATCGGCTGGGTGCAGGCGCCGTCTGGACCAGCCGGCTCCAGCCGGCTTGGGGACTGAGCCCGGCCGTTCACGGCCGGGCGATCGTGGATACGGGCGCTCGGCTGATCGGCGGTGCGTGTCGGGCGAGACGTGTCGGCCACAATGCATTGCCGCGCCATGCGGCGCGGGCGGGCGAGGCCGCGCCTCGCCCCTACAACGTGGCGCGCTGCATCCCCGGTCGGGTCTTGGGGTGCGACGGGTGGGTGCACCCCCCGTTTGTAGGGGTCAGGCGCTGCCTGACCCGTCCGGCCCGCGAGGGCCGGCAACGCATGCCAATCGGTGCCCGGGTGCGGTGATGACCACGGCGGGGGCGGTCGGCCGCGAACGCCCGGGGCTGAAGCCCCGGGCTCAGTCCGCAAGCCCCCTGAAGGGGGCTGTGAGGGCGCCCAGGCGCCCGGGTCGATCGGCTCGGTGCAGGCGCCGTAAGGATCAGCCGGCTTGGGGACTGAGCCCGGCCGTGAACGGCCGGGCGATCGTGGAGAGGGCCGCTCGGCTGGTCTGCGCTGCGTGTCGGGCGGGACGTGTCGGCCACGTTGAATCGCCGCGCCGTGCGGCGCGGGCGGGCGAGGCAGCGCCTCGCCCCTACAGGGGTACGGCGATGCAGTCCCGGTCGGACACATGGGCACCATGGGTGGGTCCACCTCCCGCCCTGTCGGGATCGGGCGGTGCCTGACCCGCCACCCCCGCGCAACCGTCGGGACCCCTCGTGCGTTAAACACAATGGGTGCAGTCCCAGCGGGGACTGTCGCCGGGGTATCGCCCCGGGCGGGCTGGACGGTCTGGCCCGAACCCTGGTAGACTGCGCCCGGTGCCGGACGGGCAGGCGCACCCGGCCGGTACCTGGACGGAGCGGACGGCGCCCGCGGGGCTGACCCCGCGTGCGTGCCAGGGGAAGGGAACGGGACTGGGAAAGGAGGGGCGCGCCGAGGAAAGGAGAGACGAGCCGCCGCGAGGGCGGCAGAGGCTCGAGCGGGGAGCCGCCCCCGCGCCCGCGGCGAGCGGGTGGAAGAGCGGCGGCCGGCCGGGCGGTCCGGCCGGTGCGGATGTGTCGTCGACGTGCTGACACGCCGATGACGCGAGGAGGGTTTACGCGTATGGGTAAGCGTCTGGTCAGTCTGCTCACAGCGCTGGCGCTGGCGGTGAGCGCGTTCGCCTCGCTCACGGTCGCGCCGGCTGGGGCGGTGGTCGAGGATCTCGGCAACGAGATCTACTTCCCGTTCCTCCCCAACGGCGAGGAGTACGGGAATATGGGGCCGTGGTACTCGACCTTCACCGTCCTGAATCCGAACAACTTCGCGATCACTGTGTCGGTTCGCAGGGCCGACGGCACGACGGTGACCACGGCCGAGCTGCAGCCGTTCGCCTCCAAGACCTGGCCGTCCTCGGCCGTCTTCGGTGACGGCAACGGCGGTGGCCTCTCCGTCGTGGGGCCGGCGCAACAGGACGTCAGGCCCGACCAGCGCCGGTACACCCCCGTGCGGGGGAATACTCCTGTGGATCGGATCCCCAACCCGTGCGGTAGTGGAGTTATCCCCATCGCGGTCGAAATTCGCCAGGGTGACACTGTGTTCCGAGGCACCATAGGCGGCTCTGGTCTTCCCGATTACCAAGTGATTGTTCCTCCTGGTAATCCCGACGTAATCAACATCGGTTGGACTGCCGGCGGCACCCAGCCCGCACCCGGTACGACGTACACCGTGACCGTGACGTGCCCAGGACCCATCACGCAAGGGACGGGGATCGGGCCGATCGCTGGCGTGGCCAAGATTTTCGCGCCGGTCGCGAGCAACAGCGGCCGCACCTCGGCGCAGCAGGAGGCGGTGAGCGGCTACTCGGCGCTGCCGCAGACCGACGTGCGCATCGCTGGCCAGCACAACTTGGTCTTCCCGATCGTCCAGACGAACTCCGGCTGGA
>Ga0308397_1000656_pt1 | contig 23103 bp, 20 predicted proteins | sample Hotspr20SampleT8_FD_202356 | JGI IMG/M metagenome (GOLD analysis project Ga0308397, IMG submission 202356) | Hot spring phototrophic mat microbial communities from Mushroom Spring, Yellowstone National Park, Wyoming, United States - 20051001_T8 ...
GTATAAAAAATAAAATTAATATATAAAACTTTTAAGGAGTAATACTATGAGATTCAGGCTTGTTTTTAATGTTAAAAAAGGTACTGTAATACCTTTTAACTATCACTATGAACTTGGATCTGCTTTGTACAAGATATTTATGTACATTAAGAAAAACTCAAAGTATATGGGGATGGACAATACAACTTTTCTAAACCACATAACATTCTCAAGACTAGAAATATCAAACAGAGAAATAAGGAAAGAGGGTATAGTATCATTAAGTGGCACAATTTTTTTAAAACTGTCTATGAACTTTCCCGATATAGGAACAGACCTATTATGGAAGTCTTTCCTAAAGTTCAACAACACAATAAATATAGTCAAAAAAACAGAACAAGAGACAAAAGTAATAGACCTTGTTTTAAAAGATATAAATTTTTGCAGTTCTCCAGAGTTTAAAGATGTTATGAAGTTTAAGATGATATCTCCACTTGTGATAACAAGAAGAGGTGAGAAGACAAAATATGTATCAATAAAAGAAAAAGATGAACTAAAAGAGTTATTAAAAACCAACTTAGCAAAAAAGTTTGAAGAGCTATATGGTAAAAAAATAGAGGTTGATGACTTTGAAATAAAGTTTGATGAGAGTTACTGTGAAAAAAGAGATGAAAAAGACTTATATTCTTTAATAACAATGAAAGAAGGCACAAAAGAACCTTTCTGGATATTAGGTATATTAGCACCATTTGAACTTAAGGCACCACCAGATATAATAAAAGTAGGATATTTCAGTGGATTTGGAGAAAAGACATCAATGGGTTTTGGTATGGTGGAATCAATAAATGAGGAAAAATCAAACACTTCAGACTAAAAACTTGACTTAACATGTTTTTTTATTTAAAATTAATTTATTGATTTTATCAATAGGAGGTAAAATGGGAACAAGAGGAAGTTCAATAATTAAGGTAGATATAAATGAATTAATAAAATTACTCAATAAAGCTTTTGCAGATGAATGGCTTGCATACTATCAGTATTGGATTGGGTCTAAAGTTGCAAAAGGTCCTATGAAAGAGAGTGTAATAGCAGAACTTACACAACACGCAGCAGATGAGTTAAGACATGCAACAATGGTTGCAGACAGGATAATACAGCTAGATGGAACACCTTTAATAAGTCCTGAGGAATGGTATAAAATGACAAATTGTGGTTACGATGCACCAAAAGACCCTTATGTAAGAGTGCTTCTTGAACAAAACATAAAAGGTGAGCAGTGTGCAATATCTACTTATGAAAAAATACTAGAGTTTGTTAAAGACAAAGACTTTGTAACTTTCAACATAGTACAACAAATACTTCAGGATGAAGTTGAACATGAGGAAGACTTACAGGCATTAATGGAAGACCTTAACCTTATGATATCAAGAGAAATAAAAAAATAAGGGGGCATCCCCCCTTTCTTTATTTATATAATGTGATTCAAATATTAAACATTCCAAAAATCTATCTATTAAAGTATTGGCCTTAAAAGAAAAAAACATAACAACATTTAATTAAGATAATATTTGGCATCATTATAATACATAGATGTTGCAAAAAATACAATGTTTTTTAGAAAAATAAGTTTTACTTTAAAATTTTCAAATAAAATTTTTACTAATCTTCTTTCTTTATATAAACTAGTTTTTCTGATGTTTTAAGGGTTAACTAAGTGTTTTTCTTTATTCTCTTTAATGTCAAAATAAACACAAACATTGAAACAACCTGAGTAATAATAACAAAGTAGTAGATATATTTTATACCAATTTTATAGAGATAACCAGAAAAAGAGTTGCCGATAAAAAGGCTTATACCAAAAGCAGTATTAAATATACCAAAAAACTTTCCCTTTGATTCAATTGGAACAGTATCACTTATAAAAGCCCTTACAACAGTCTCATATCCAGACATAACAACTCCCCATATAACAAGACCTGTAACGATCAATACAATATTATTAGAAAAAACAAGAAATACAATTGCAAGTATAAAAACAGGGAAAGACAACATAACTTTAAAACTAAATCTATCATACAAAAACCCAATAGGTATAGCAAAAATCCCATCTACAAGCATAACAAAAGAGTATAACATAGGTATATAATTCTCATTTATAATACTATTTTTAAAGAGGTGATATCCTATTAATGGGTAGCCTATAAAACCTAAAGTTGTTAAAAATACAAAAGCAAGATAAAAATAAAATACTCTTGAAGAAAAAGTTTTGTATGTTTTTTTATCAACCTCAATATTTTCAGAATATCTTTTTGCTATAATAAGAGAGATCAAAAGTATTAAAAAAGGTAAAAACAGTAATAATAAAGCTTTCTTATAACCTAAACCTAATAATAAAAGTATAGAAAAAATCAAAGGCCCACCAACAGCACCTATCTGATCAGCAAGTTCGTGAATACCGAATACAAAGCCTTTTTTTATCCCAGGGGTATAGACTGAAAGAATAGTATCTTTTGCAGGTGACCTTAAACCCTTCCCAATCCTCTCTAATATCAAGAAGAGAGAAGCAACTAAAAAAGAGTTTGTTAAGCCCAACAAAGGGATAAACAAAATAGAACCATAACCTAAAAACATAAAAAGCCAGTAATTCTTAGTTTTGTCAATAGCAAAACCTGAAAATATTCTTATAGCATAACCCATAAACTCACCTATGCCAAAAACAAGCCCAACAAGAAAAGCATTAGCACCTAATATACCTAAATATTGGCCAGAAATAGACCTACCAGTTTCATAAACTATATCGCCACACAGGCTTACAAATCCAAGTAATAGTATAATTTTCATAGACTTAGAAAGCATTTTTCATACCCTTTATTAGAGAACTTATCAACAAAATTTAATACTTTAAAGTAAGAATCATTAATGGAGAGAAATAAGATCTTTTAGTAAATAACTTTTAAAATACTTCTATAACTAAGTTGAATATTTTCGCTAATTGTAAAGTTTTATTTTACAAAACAATATTTTTTAGTCTTTAATAGCCATAAACTTAAAGTCTTCTATTTATCTAAAAAAATCTTAGAATAATAATATTCTTTTACAATCTTCTTAATATCACTAAAAGAAGGTTCAATATGCCTTGGTATCTTTATAAAACATAAGTCAATCCCCTTTAACAAATTAAGCCTTACCTTAGGTACTGATATAAAAATATTCTTTAAGTTATATGTTTTTTTAAAGTCCCCTATCATCTCTCTTGTCTCTTTAAAAAAACGCCTTATCTCTCTTAATCTTATTCTTGACCCTAACCTTGACTTGCCCTTTGTCTTTAAGTGTTTATCTTGTGACTTCCCCTGTTTTTTTCTAACTGTATATCTTTCTATCTTTTTGTACTCAATCAATTCTTTACCTTTAAAAACTGCTACTAATGATATACCACTCCTTATTATCATTATTGCATAGAAATAGGAAAGATTATTAGATAAAACTATGTTTCTAAGAATAAAAGAAGGTTCTATAATATATTTTCCAACAATTATTTTATCATCTATAAACTTAAATCCCATACTTTTAAACAGCCTTATAGCTGCTTTAACCCCAATCTTTTTAGAAAGAGTTTTCATCAGTTGGAAACTTGTTTTCTATAACTTCCTTGACATAAGATTCAGCAGCATTTTTTATAAGAGTATTAAGGTCAAGGTATTTTTTATTGTGTTTAAAGTTATCAGGGTTAATACCAAGCATATCTGTTATAACAAGTACCTGTCCATCACAATAAGGACCTGATCCTATACCTATTGTTGGTATTTTTATAGACTCTGTTACCTCTTTTGAAACCTCTTTTTTAACAAGTTCAAGTACAACAGAAAAAGCACCTGCAGACTCCAACGCCTTAGCCTCTCTAACAAGCCTTTTTACATCCTCTTCTTTTTTACCCACAACTCTATATCCCCCCATAGCATGAACTGACTGAGGTTGAAGGCCTATATGCCCCATAACAGGAATTCCAGACTTTACTAGCCTTTCAACAATTGGGCAAACCTCTTCCCCACCCTCAAGCTTAACAGCATCTGCAAGACCCTCTTTCATTATCCGACCTGCATTCCTTAATGCTTCTTCCAAAGAGACCTGATAACTCATAAAAGGCATATCAGAGACTATAAGAGGATTTTTTGCTCCCCTCTTAACAGCCTTTGTATGATATACTATTTCATCAACAGTAACTGGTAAAGTAGTTTCATATCCTGAAAAAACATTGCCAACAGAGTCTCCTACAAGTATTATATCAAGTTCAGTAGAGTCCAGAATCTTTGCCATAAGATAGTCATAACAGGTAAGCATGGTTATTTTTCTCTTGTTTTTCTGGCTAACTATGAAAGAAATAGTTTTTTTATTCATAAAATTACCCTTTTTAAGTCTTTTATAATTTAAATTTATTTTATATTTTAGTTAGAGGGGTAATAAAAATAAAACTATGAAAATTAATCTATTATCACCTGCAGGAGACTTTGAAAAGGGTAGAATAGCAATAACATATGGGGCTGACTCTGTTTACATAGGCTATCCTGGTTTCTCACTTAGAAAAACAGAAAATAACTTCGATGATATAAAAAAACTTAGTGAGTTTGCCCATAAAAAAAGAAAAACAATTATAGTAGCAATAAACATAATACCAAGAAACAGCGATATAGATAGATTTAGAGAAATACTTAAAAACATAAAATACTTAGGAATAGATGGTTTGATAGTCTCAGATATAGCTTTTATAGAAATGATTAGAGAAGAATATCCAGAAATTCATATAACTGTATCTACACAAGCAAATCTTACAAACTATAAAACAATAAAATTTTATGAAAAAAATTTTAAAATAAACAGAGTTGTACTTGCAAGAGAGCTTACAATAGAAGAAGTTAGAAAAATAAAACAAGAAACAACTGTAGAACTCGAGTCATTTGTCCATGGGGCTATATGTATGGCATATTCAGGTAGGTGTTTACTCTCCAGTTTTCTTACTAACCAAAAACTTGGTATGAGTCATATAAGATACTCCGATAAGTACACAAGGTTTTCAAACTTAGGAGAGTGTGTACAACCATGTAGATTTAAGTTTGCCCTTGTTGAGGAAAACAGGAAAGATATAATGTTCCCAATAGAGGAAGACTCATTTGGAACCTACATACTTAGTGCTAAAGACCTTTGCCTTATAGAAAGGCTTAAAGAAATGTATGAAGCAGGAATAACAACATTCAAAATAGAAGGAAGGATGAAGAGTATATACTATATAGCCAATATAACAAGGGTTTATAGAAAGGCTATAGACTTAATGCTGGCTAAAGAAAAATTACCAGATTATGTAAAAGAAGAAGTATTTAACGTAAGCTATAGAGGATATACTGAGGGATTTTTATTTAATAATGAAGAAAAAACTAATGTCTCTTATTCGGGCTATATAACAAACTATAGACTTCATGGATTAATAAAAGAAAGAATAAAAGAAAATATATACGAAATTGAAGTTTTTAACTCATTTTCTGATGACATTGAAATAGAAATAATTGGCCCCGATATGGTAAACATAAAACTTAAGCCTGGTGAATACAACATACTTGATAAAAACTTACTAAGAGTTAAAAAAGCTTTTCATGGCACTTCTAAGTTTTTCATAGAAACAAGAGAAGAATTAAAAGAAGACTATATTATAAGGATAAAAAGATGAAAACCTTTACAATTATACTAATAATAGCGAATCTTTTTCCTATGTTTATCACATTATTTAATAAACCAGAAATATTTTTAGGTTTACCCTTGATTTTTTTCTATATGATAGTAATATCTATATTTATAATTGTGTTAACTGTAACTTATTACAAAAAAAGGTAAAAGAATGAGAAGAATTTTATCTCTATTAATATATCTTTATATAATATATATAGCTCTTAGGATTTTTAGGTCTTCAAATCAATCCACAAAAGTCAAGTCCTGGATATATGGCTTTGCAATGCCTTCAAGCTTTCTTACTGGATGGGCATTTTTAGGAATGACTGACCTTTTTATAAGGACTGATATTACTTTTATAAGTTTTTATTTTTCAATAATATTGTTTGCTCCTCTTTTGCCCCTATTTTTTGAGAGATTAAACAGAATAATATTAAAACACAGCACAAATGACATACTATCATTTATAACAAAGGGTTTTAGATCAGACAAAACAATAAAAATAGTCTCATTTTTAATAATAATAACAGTAGGCCTTGTATATGTATTTATAAACCTAAAGTCACTTTTAATACTGTTTGGTGAAAATAAAATCATTTTCCCAATAAGTCTTATTATAATTCTTGCCTTTATAGTATTACTAAAAGACTGGGATATAATAACGTCAGTAGCTTTTCAAGGAATAATAATGTTAATATCTTATGTTATAATAGCATCAGTCTTAACACTTAACTCTTTTGGTAGCTTTAGTGAATTGTTCAATCAGATAAAACTTATGGCTCCAAAAAAGATTATAGTAAATGACACTTCATCCTTAGGTTTCTGGAATATCAATATACTAACTACTGTTTTTGCTTATTTGTTTTTGCCAAGGCAGTTCTCAATAATAACACAAGCAAGAGAAATACCAGCCAAAACAAAAGCAATAAAAATAGTAATAGTAAGCACTGTTTTTTTTCTTATTTACATATTTTCAAGTATAGCCATATCATCTTTTTTCTATCTAAAAGAGGGATACTTCGGTAATATAATAGAGACTGTAAAAGAGTATGGTAGTCTATTTTATATTCTATTCTTACTTAGTGGCATTTCTTTTATACTATCAACATTCAATCAGCAAATATCAGCCTTCTTAAAAATATTTGAGACAAACTTTAACATTAATAAATACCTTTTCTTAACAGGATTTATACTGGTAACACTATCTTTATTTTATCTATTAGGCGATGTTTATATAAACTCATTAGGAACATTCTGCTTTTCAAGTTTATTTACAATAATAACACCAGTAATGGTAATAATTTTCTCAAAAGACTCTAACAATTACATAATACCAGCAAGAATATCTTTTATATTTTCTCTCTTCTTTACTGTCTTAATGTTTATCGGTTTAATAACTGACCCACAAAACCATTCAAAGCCAATAGCAGATTTTTCAATAAGTCTTATAAAAAAAATATCAATAAATGAAAACTATTTATTCTCTTTTTCTCTTTATCCAAATATAATATCATTAATATTATTTGGCATAGAAAAATATGCACTCAATAAAAAAAGAGAAAACAGAGAAGAAATATATAAAAACCCCGATCTTTATGTGTTGGATAAAATTTCATCCTTTTTTAATTACAACTTTTATTTAATCTCTTTATTTACTTTCTTTTACAATAACAAAAACTCTTCATTTACATTGCTTGAAATTAAAGACTTATATCCTCTACATAATATAGAAAGTCTTTTAAAAATATTAGAACAAAAAAATGTAATAAAAAAGTCTAGTTTAGGTGTAGAAACATTTAAATATAATAAGTCTTTTTATATAAAAGAGATTAATTCATCTTCTTTTCAATATTTTATAAATGCATTCCTCTTCACAAGAAGTATAATATACAGTGTTGAAGACGCATTTGAAAAAAGAAAAGAAATATACAAAGAAAAAATAGATGTAATGAATAGGCTGTATAAAATATACATTACTTTATCAAATATAAAAACAAAAAAAGGTCTTACAGAAAAAATAGGGAAATTATTACCTCAGATTGAACCAGGTATTGTTAAAATAGAAATAGAGCATATAGACAAAAAGATTTCACTATATCAAAGCCCCGACTTTTTTATGCAAAAAAAGATATTCCCTATAAAAATAACTAAAAAAGAGGTTATGTATATCTATCTTAAAGATAATCATTCAGAAGAGCTTTTATTTTATATAGAACCACTAATAAGAATATTCTATAAAAATGCAATGTATATTCATAAAATTCAAGACTTTATAATAAAAATAAACACACTAAACAAAATAAGAAGTTTTTTTATTTCAAACATCTCACACGAAATAAGAACACCTCTAACACCATTAAAAGGATATATAAGTTTTTTAAAAGGAGCCAAAGATATTAAGGAAGAAGAAATAAAAGAAGCATTAGAAATAATGGAACAAAGTTACAAAAGACTAGAAAAAATAGTAAACAGTTTAATTGACATAAAGAATATAGACCTTGAATCAACTAAAAAAGACAAGATAAGTTTACAAAGACTTTTGGAAACTTCAATAAATGATAACATTAATAACATAACAAACAAAAACATAAAGCTTAATACAGACTTTAAAACAGATAAAGAGACAAAAATAGAGGGTGACTTTAGAAAATTAAGAATAGCAATAGATGCAATCATAGACAATGCTGTTAAGTTTAATAGAAAAGATGGTAAGGTTTTCATTGAAACACTTGAGCAAAATAAGTTTGTAATAATAAAAGTAAAAGATACTGGCATAGGAATAAAAAAGACTGATATAAAAAGGATTTTTGAACCATTTTTTCAGTGCGACCTAGACGATAATAAAAAATATGAAGGTCTTGGCTTAGGACTTAGTATAGCAAAAAGGATAATAAAAAACCAAGAAGGGCTTATAAAAATAAGGTCAAAACAAAACAAAGGTACAATAGTTTATATATATTTAAAGAAAGCATAAAAATGATAAGACTAGAAAATATATACACAATAATAGAAGACAATGTTATACATAAAAATATTTCTCTATCAGTAAAAGCAGGTAAAACTACTGTTATTATAGGGAGAAGTGGTTGTGGAAAAAGTGTACTCCTTAAAGTAATATTAATGTTGATAAGGCCTTCAAGTGGCAAAATATTTTTTGAAGGTCAAGAGATAACTAGTCTAAAAGAAGAAGAGATAAAGGAGATAAGATTAAAAATGGGTGTTGTATTTCAGGGTTCAGCACTCTTCGACTCATTAACAGTATACGAAAACGTTGCTTTTGGTCTTTTAAGAATAAAAAAGATTACGGAAAAAGAAGCATTAGAAAAAGCAAAAGAGTTACTTGAATGGGTAGGGCTTAAAGATATAGAATATAAATACCCAGGTCAGCTATCAGGCGGTATGAAAAAGAGAGTGGCAATAGCAAGGTCATTGGCAATGGACCCTGACATAATAATATTTGATGAACCAACAACAGGGCTTGACCCTGTAATGACAGATGTTATTGATGAACTTATAAACAGGCTTAAAATAGAAAAGAAAATTACTTCATTGGTTGTAACACATGATATGAAAAGTGCTTATAAGATATCTGATTATATTTATATGATGGAAAAAGGACAAATAGTAGGTGAGGGAACAAGTGATGAAATAAAAAACTCAACAAATCCGATAATAAGACAGTTTATAGAAGGAAGAGCAGAAGGACCAATAAAGATATGAAGACAGAACTTAAGGTAGGTATTTTTGTTTTTTCAAGTTTTATAATACTTATAATCATACTGATGTATTTAGGAAAGTCATCCCTACATGTTGAAGGAAAAGAGTATTATATAGAGTTTAGCTCAATCAATGACCTCAAAAAAGGCTCAGAAATAAAGTTTGGTAGTGGAATATTAATAGGATATGTAAAAGAAATATGGTTATCAGGAAATAAAATAAAGATGAAACTTTGGATTAGGAAAGACTTCCAGGTAACAAACAAACATATTTTTTCAATAACATCTGAGGGTGTACTGGGAGAAAGATATATAAACGTTGTCTACGAGGATAAAGAAGACATACCACTAGAAATATTCGCAGAAGGTGTAACAATAAAAGGAAAAGACAGTGTAAGTTTTAATGAGACACTTAACGAATTATATGCACTAATAAGAAGTATAAGAGAAACAGTTGAGAATGTTAACTTTATTGTTGAGGGGCTTGCTAAGAAAAAATCAATAGAAAAGATAAGCAATGCAACAGTAAAGATATTAACAGAAACTCAAGACATAATAACTCAGAATAAAGAAAATATAACAGCAATACTAAATGAAGTGGTTGAAGGTGCAAAAGGACTTAACAATACTTTAAACAAAACACTACCTGGACTATTAAAAGCAACCACAACATCAATAAATAAGATATCAACCAATATTGACGAATCAATAGTAATACTAAAAGAAATTTTAGAAAATATAAAGTCTAGAGAGAGTATAATAAATACACTGCTATATGATAAAGGGGCTGCAAAAGATTTTAAAAAGTCAATAATAGACTTAAGAAAAATAATAGAAAGTCTTGAGCTTAGTCTAAGAAGATTTGATACACAAACAAAAGAAAAAGAAAAAATATGGGAAAGAAAATAAGAGTAATATTATTATTAACAATACAATTCTTTTATTCAAACCTTTTTTCATTAAAACTTGCATTATTCTATCCTGTTGAAAAAGAAAAAGAAAAAATAGTAGAAGACTTTAAAAAAGAATATGAGAAAAAAAATAACAATTTAAAAATATTATTCTTTAACACAAATAGATATTCTGTATCTGACTTTATAGAAGCAGTAGAAAAATTAAAAAATGAAAAAATTGATCTAATCATAGGGCCTTATACATCTGATGAAACTATTTTGTTACTTGAAATCTGTAAATACTTTAAAATAGACCCGCCTCTCTTCTCAATATTTGCAACATCAAACATATTGACATCACACACTAATTTTCACTCAATAGTATTCTCTAACTCGTTCATGGCAAAAAAGATTACAGATACAATAGAAAATAAAAAAACAGTATTTGTAATATATCTAGATAAAGACACCTACAGTAAAGACCTTACAGCATTGTTAGATAAATATTTTTTTAAAAAAAGCATAGAGAACATAAAATACCTAAAGATAAAAGAAGACCTTGACATATATAAAAAAATAGGGAAAATTATTGAAAAAGACGTCATAATCATACCAATATTCAGCTCAATAAAAGACTATGATGTTTTAGACTATTATGTATCAAAGTTAGAGAAAAAAAATAAATGCAACCTTTATTCTTCCTGATGGTTTTTTTGTTTCACCTGATAGAATAGATAAATATAAAATACTTGAAAAAGCTTACTGGTTTACATATATTGACTTAAGTTTTAAAAACTATAATACTGACTTTATAACAGAATCGGAGTTAAAAATAATAAAAAATGGCATAGATTTAATAATAAATACAGACTTTAAAAAAATTAAAAAAAAATTCTTACTTGAAAAAGTTTTTTTCTATAAATTTGAGAATAACAAAATAATTTCTACTAAAATTTTACATTAAAAATTTTAAATAATAGAATAGAATTATTAAATTTACTTGTCAGTTTTACAATCGTTTTAGAAAAATTGATTAAGGTATAAAAATAAAATAGCCGGAGTGGTGAAATTGGTAGACGCGTTGGACTCAAAATCCAATGGGGGTTTCTCCGTGTCGGTTCGAGTCCGACCTCCGGCATATGTTAATATTTAATATGCCCATGTAGCTCAGTCGGTAGAGCACTTCCATGGTAAGGAAGTGGTCACCGGTTCAAGTCCGGTCATGGGCTTTAAGAAGAGGGGTAAAAATGAGAGTAAGATTTGAATTAGAGTGTTTAAGCTGTAAAAGGAGAAATTATTCAACAGTTAAAAATAAAAAGACAACAACAGAAAGACTTGAGATAAAGAAATATTGCCCTTTTGAAAGGAAACATACAATCCATAAAGAAGTAAAAAAATAGATACGGGTCAGTAGCTCCAATTGGCAGAGCATCGGTCTCCAAAACCGAGTGTTGGGGGTTCGAATCCCTCTTGACCCGCATATAATAAAAGAGGCTGGATCATGAAAGAAAAAAAACCTAGTTTTTTTAGTGAAGTTAAACAAGAATATAAAAATGTAAGTTGGCCTGCAAAAGACCAGGTTATATCTTCAACTGGTGTTGTTATTTTTTTTGTTATAGTATTGAGTCTGTTTTTAGGTTTAGCTGACTTGGGTATAATTCAGTTGATAAATCTGATTATAGGAATATAAGTTTAAAAATTGTGTGAGTTGTTATAATGAAAAAATGGTATGTTTTACAGGTTATTGTTGGAAAAGAAAGGAAGATAGCTGAAAATCTTGAGAGTTTAAAAAAATATAAAAACTATGAAGATATAATAGGCAATATAAGAGTGCCTGAAGAAGAAGTTGAGGAAAAGACAAGCAAAGGTAAAAAAAGAAAAGTAAAGAAAAACATATTGCCAGGCTATATACTTATAGAGGTTGATTTTCCTGAGAATGACATAGTAAAAGCAAAAGATATATATAGAGACATAGTTACAGTAAATGGTGTTGGTACTTTTGTTGGAGGAAAAACAAAAAAACAGGGGTTTGAGTTCCCAAAACCTGTTCCAGAAAATGAGCTAGAAGAACTATTCGTAAAGATGGGTGACTTAAAGAAAGCATCAAAAATAGAAAGTGTTATAATGTTTGATATTGGTTCAGAGATTAGAGTTACTGATGGTCCTTTTAAAGACTTAAAGGGAAAGGTTGAGAATGTTGACTCTGAAAGGAATAAGATAAGAGTAAGACTTGAGATTTTTGGAATGCCAACCCCAGTAGAGCTTGATATATCACAAATAGAAAGAATTTAAACTATAAAAAAACTACAAACATAAAGAGGAATAAAAAAATGGCTAAAAAAGTAAAAGCAGTAGTTAAGTTGCAGTTGCCAGCAGGGAAAGCTAATCCTGCACCACCAGTAGGTCCTGCCTTAGGTCAGCACGGTGTAAACCTAATGGCTTTTTGTAAAGAATATAATGCTAAAACCGCTGACAAGCAGGGTTATATAATACCAGTTGTTATAACAGTTTATGAAGATAGGAGTTTCAGCTTTGTAGTAAAAACACCTCCTGCTTCAGATTTAATAAAAAAAGCTTTAGGTATAGAAAAAGGATCAAGTGAACCAAACAAGACAAAGGTAGGAAAACTTACAAAGAAACAATTAGAAGAGATTGCTAAACTAAAGATGCCAGACCTTAACGCTAATGACCTCGATGCCGCTATGCGGATCATACGAGGGACAGCATTAAATATGGGGGTAGAAGTAGAATCTTAAACCCCTAAAGCTGGAAAGGAGATGAGATGAGAAGAGGTAAAAAGTATTTAGAAGCCTTGAAAAAGGTTGACAAAAACAAGTCTTATTCTATTTCAGAAGCTGTCTCACTGGCTAAACAGACTTCTTATGCAAAGTTTGATGAGGCTATAGAAATAGTAATAAGACTGAACATCGAACAAAAGCACACAATAAGGGGAAGTATATCTCTACCTTATTCTATCGACTCAAAAGAAAAGAGAGTGCTTGTATTTGCAGAGGGTAATTTTGCAGAAGAGGCCAGAAAAGCAGGTGCTGACTATGTAGGGCTTGAGGAACTTATAGAAAAAATAAAAGGTGGTTGGTTAGAGTTCGATGTAGCAATAGCAACACCTGATGTAATGAAGTCTTTAGGTAAACTAGGACCTATACTGGGAAAAAGAGGCTTGATGCCAAACCCAAAAGACGGTACTGTAACTCAAGAAATAGCAAAAGCTGTATCAGAGTTTAAAAAAGGAAAGATTAACTATAGGGCAGATAAAGCTGGTATAGTTCACAACAAGATCGGTAAAGTATCAATGGAAGATCAAAAAATATTGGAAAACATAAAAGCTCTATATGATGAAATCCTAAAGAAAAAACCATCAGATATAAAAGGTGAATATGTTAAGTCTATATTCCTATGTACAACAATGGGCCCTGGAATAAAAGTCGATAAATTGAGTTTAAAATAGGTAGTGGAGGATCAAGATGCCAAGTCAAAAAAAGATTGAAACTGCAAAAATATATAAACAAAACTTAGAAAAGTACGAAGGGTTCATAATAACAGGATTTAAAGGCTTAACAGTTGAAGAGATCACATCATTCAGAAAAACAATATTTAACAAGTCTTCCAAATATATGGTAATAAAGAACAATGTGTTTCAAAAGGTAATTGAAGAAAAAAACTTAAAGATTTCAGAAATAACTGAACCTACTGCAGTATTGTTTTCGAATGACCTTGTAAATGCAGCAAAAGCTATTAAAGACTTTATAAAAGAACCATCAAAAAAAGACAAAATTTTTATAAAAGGTGGTTTCTGTGAAGGTAAGATTGTTGATTCTTCTTATGTTTTAGCACTTGCTGACTTACCTTCTAAAGAAGAAATAATAAGTAAACTGCTTGGTACTTTAAATAACCCATTAAGCAGGTTTGTAAGGGTTTTAAACAATCCTATACAAAAATTGGTTTTTGCTTTAAAAGCAATTGCTGAGAAAAAACAATAAAAAAATAGAAAATCAGGAGGCTTAAAAATGGAAAAATTAACAAAAGAGCAATTATTAGAAATAATAAAAAGCATGACAATGGTTGAATTAAATGAGCTTGTTAAAGCTTTAGAAGCAGAGTTTGGTGTTAGTGCTGCAATGCCTGTTGTAGCTGCTGGGGCACCTGCATCTGGATCATCTGCTCCTGCTGAAGAAAAGAGTGAGTTCGATGTAATATTAAAAGATGGTGGTGCAAACAAGATAAATGTAATAAAAGAAGTTAGAGCTTTAACAGGTCTAGGGTTAAAAGAAGCTAAAGACCTTGTTGAAAAAGGTGGAAAAGTATTAGAAGGTGTAGCAAAAGACAAAGCTGAAGATGCTAAGAAAAAATTACAAGCTGCGGGTGCAACTGTAGAATTAGCATAAGTTTTTAAAAGAGGGAAGGACTTCTTTCCTCTTCAAATTCTACTCTTTCGTTTTTTTTGTGTGTAGTATTTGAAAAGGAAAGAGTTAATATGTATATAATTTCATTACTTAATCAATATAATCTTTTTTATTCATTTTCTGTAAGTAAGAAAACTATTTTTTTTGAAAATTAAATATAAATGAGGGGATATTCAATGTTAAAAATTAAACCAAAAAAAAGAGAATACATCGGCAAAGCAATAGAAAAAATAGATATTGAGATACCAAACCTGCTTGAAATTCAGTTAAAGTCTTATGATGATTTTCTCCAAAAAAATATCAATCCTAAAGAGAGAGACCCTGAAAAAGGACTAGAATATGTTTTAAGAACAAGCTTTCCTATAGAAAGCAACAATGGTAAGATAATATTAGACTATTTATACTATGAAGTAGAAGAACCAGAAAATACAGAAGATGAATGTATAAAAAAAGGTATTACTTATGAATATTCAATATGGGGAGTATTTAGGACAACAAACTTAGAGACAAAAGAAGTAAGAGAAAAAAGGATGTTCCTCTGCAAAATTCCTGCTATGACAAATAGAGGATCTTTTATATTTAATGGAGTTGAAAGAACAATCATAAACCAAATATATAGAACTCCTGGTGTAATATTTTCATACAATGATATCTATAACCTATTTGTAGCAAAGATAATACCCGCAAAGGGTTCATGGTTAGAAATAGAATTAGATGAAAAAAAGGAAGTTGTCTATGTAAGAATAGATAGAAAAAAGAGAATATTATTATCAACTTTCCTAAAGTCAATATATTTTGATGAATATAAAGGTAAAATAAACATAGAAAATGATGCTGATATAATAGACCTTTTTTATGAAACAATAAGCCTAAAACTTAATTCTCAAACTCAAATAAAAGAAATATTTGGTGAAAATGAAAAAAATGAAGTAGTTCTTGCAGAAGACATTATATCAGATGAAGAGATAAGGTTTGAAGCAGGTTATATACTAAGTATAACAGACATTGAAAAACTTATTGATAGGGGAATAAAAGAGATAAAAGTAATAAATCCTGCAAGTCTTGAAAAAAATAAAGTCATAATAAACACAATAAGAAAAGATGATATAGAAGACCTAAGTGATGCTATAGAAAAAGTGTTTAGCGTAATAAGACCAGGGAATCCTATACCATCATCAGAGAAAGCAAAAAAAGAAATATCTTCTATGTTCTTTGATGAAAAGAAGTATGACTTAGGAGAGGTTGGAAGATATAAATTAAACCTTAGACTATACAACAAAGAAGAAAAGTACCAAGAAAGAATTTTAAAAATAGAAGACATAATAGAAACAATAAAAAGACTTATAAAGATATACAATCAAGAGATACAACTAGATGATATAGACCACTTAGGAAATAGAAGAATAAGAAGTGTTGGAGAATTACTGGCTAATCATATAAAACTTGGTTTTTCAAGAATGGAAAGAACAGTAAAAGAAAGGATGACAACTGCTGAGGATGAGGCATTAAGTCCTCACAGATTAATAAGTATAAAATATATTACAGGTGCAATAAAAGAGTTTTTTGGAACAAACCCATTATCACAATTCTTGGAACAGACAAACCCATTGGCAGAAATCACACATAAAAGAAGAATAAGTGCATTAGGAAAAGGGGGATTAACAAAAGAAAGAGCGGGTTTTGAGGCAAGAGACGTCCACTACACACACTACGGAAGGCTATGCCCTATAGAAACACCTGAAGGGCAAAACATAGGTTTGATACTATCTCTTGGTATTTATACTAAACTAAACTCTTTTGGTTTCTTAATTACACCTTACAAAAAGGTAGAAAATGGATATATAACTGATAAAATAGAATACATAAGCCCAATAGAAGAGGATAACTATTACATAGCTCAGTTTGACACAAATAAGGATAACAAAAGAAAAATAACAGATGAACTAGTAGTATGTAGGCATCAAGGTAATATAACACTTGTTGAACCAGAAAAGGTAAATTATATAGACCTTACTCCTAAACAAATATTCAGTATATCAACTGCTCTTATTCCTTTCCTTGAACATGACGACGCAAACAGAGCATTAATGGGTTCAAACATGCAAAGACAAGCTATACCTTTAATAAACCCTGATGCCCCTATTGTTGGGACAGGACTAGAAGAAATAGCAGCAAAACACTCAAATGTTTGTATATCAGCAGAAAATGATGGTGTAGTTATAAAGGTGGATAACCAAAGGATAGTTGTTGAAGAAGATGGTGGAATAAAAAGAGAATATAAACTTGTTAAGATGAGAAAGACCAATCAAAATACAGTATATAACCAAAGACCTATTGTTAGAGTTGGTGAAAAAGTTAAAAAGGGACAATTATTAACAGATGGACCTGCTGTACAAGACAATGAACTTGCATTAGGGAAAAATGTTCTTGTTGCTTTTATGCCTTGGGAAGGATACAATTTCGAGGACGCTATAGTAATATCTGAAAAACTTGTAAAAGATGATGTTTTTACAAGTATAACTTTAAAAGAGTTTGTAACTGAAGCAAGAGATACTAAACAAGGTCCTGAGATAATCACAAGAGACATTCCTCATATAAGTGAAAATGCACTAAAATATCTCGATGAATCAGGAATAATAATACCAGGCACATATGTAAAACCTGGTGATATACTTGTTGGGAAAATAACACCTAAAGCATACAAAGAACAAATACCAGAATATAAACTATTGTATTCTATATTTGGAGAAAAGGCAAGGGATGTAAAAGATACTTCATTGAGAGTTCCTTCTGGCTTTGAAGGAATAGTTGTAGACGTAATAAAATACGATAGGTCTAATTATCCCGACTTACCAACAGGAGTAGAAAAACTTGTAAAAGTATATATTGCACAAAAAAGAAAGATAAAAGTTGGTGATAAACTTGCAGGAAGACACGGTAACAAGGGGGTAATATCAACAGTTTTACCTGTTGAAGATATGCCTTTCCTTGAAGACGGTACTCCAGTAGATATAGTACTAAACCCATTAGGTGTACCATCAAGAATGAACATAGGACAAATATTAGAAGTTTTATTAGGATGGGCAGGATACAAATTAGGTAAAAAGTTTGCAACACCTGTATTTGAGGGTGCAAAAGTAGATGACATAAAGAAATTATTAAAAGAAGCAGGGTTACCAGAAGATGGTAAAACATATCTTTATGACGGTAAAACTGGAGAGAGATTTACTGATAAGGTCACAGTTGGTTACATGTATATATTAAAGTTGAACCACATGGTTGATGATAAGATGCACGCAAGAAGTACTGGTCCTTATTCATTAATAACTCAACAACCTCTTGGAGGAAAGTCTCAATTTGGAGGTCAAAGAGTCGGTGAGATGGAAGTATGGGCATTTGAGACATATGGTGCTGCTTATACACTACAAGAAATCTTAACTGTGAAGTCAGATGACATAGATGGAAGGGCAAGAATGTATGAAAATATAGTAGAAGGAAAACTTTCACTTGAACCAGATATACCTGAATCATTTAACGTAATAGTGCAAGAATTAAGGGGATTAGCTATAGACCTGCAGATACATAGTGAAAGTGGTAAAATTCCATTTAAAGAAAAAGAAATAAACCCTAATATAGCTTTTTAAAAGGAGTACAAAATGCTAACACAAAAGGAAAATAAAAAGTTTGGAATAAATGATATAAAAAAGATAAAAGTAGTCTTGGCATCTCCTGAAAGAATAGTAAACGATTGGTCATATGGAGAAGTTACAAAAGCTGAGACAGTAAATTATAGAACTTTTAAACCTGAAGATGGTGGTCTGTTCTGTGAAAAAATATTTGGAACAACAAAAGACTGGGAATGTAAGTGTGGCAAATACAAGTCCAGAGTCTTTGAAGGTATAACATGTGACAAGTGTGGAGTAACAGTAACCCACTCAAGAGTAAGAAGAGAAAGGATTGGACACATAAAACTTGCTGTACCTGTTGCACACATCTGGTTCTACAGAGTAAACCCTTGTAGAATAGGGCTTATATTGGGACTTAGCTCAAATGAAGTAAAAGACATATTGTTTTATGAAAAATACATTATCATAAATAAAGGTGACTCTGATCTAAAGGAGAGAGAAGTACTTACTGAAGAACAATTAGAAGAAGTTAAAGAAAGATACGATGACTTTAAGATAGGAACAGGTGCTGAGGCATTAAGAGAAATACTAAAACAGATGGACCTTGAAAAAGAATTAGAAAGAGTAAAAGCAAAGATCCAAGAGAGAATAAACAAAGGGAAAGAGCCTAACCCAAAAGACTTAAAAAGACTTGAACTTATAAACGACTTCATAAAGTCTGGCAACAGACCTGAGTGGATGATACTTACTCATCTTCCTGTAATACCACCTGAGTTAAGACCTATGGTTCAATTAGAGGGTGGAAGATTTGCTACAAGCGATCTAAATGACATATACAGAAGAGTAATAAACAGAAATAATAGACTAAACAAATTAAAATCTAAAAATGCACCAGACATAATACTAAAAAATGAAAAAAGAATGTTACAAGAAGCAGTCGATGCATTACTTGACAATACAAGAAGTAAAAAAACAATAAAAGTAAATAACAACAGACCACTTAAGTCATTATCTGACCTTTTCAAGGGAAAACAAGGTAGATTCAGACAAAACCTTTTAGGTAAAAGGGTTGACTATTCAGGAAGATCTGTAATAGTTATTGGACCTAAACTTAAGATGTATCAGTGTGGTATACCAAAAGATATGGCAGTTGAGTTATTTAAACCTTTTATAATAAGAGAACTCAAAAACAGAGGTCTTGCTACTCACGTAAAAGAAGCAAGAGAATTAATTGAAAGAAAAGATCAAAAAATCTGGGACATTCTAGAAGAGGTTATTCAAGACCATCCTGTATTATTGAACAGAGCACCTACACTACACAGACTAGGTATACAAGCATTTCAACCTATACTCGTTGAAGGTAAGGCAATACAGTTACACCCTCTAGTCTGTAAAGGATACAATGCAGACTTTGACGGTGACCAAATGGCAATACACGTACCTCTATCAATTGAGGCACAACTTGAGTGTTGGATGCTTATGCTATCAAGTAAAAACCTTCTTGACCCTGCTAATGGAAAACCAATAGTAACACCAACTCAGGACATACTATTAGGTCTTTACATATTGACAAAGAGAAGACCCGGTGATATTGGCGAGGGTAAAGTTTATTCAAGTTTTGAAGAGGCTTTAAAAGCTTACGATGCAGGATATTTATCAATAAATGCTCTGATAAAAATTTGGTATAGAGGAAAATATAAAGAAACTACGCTAGGAAGAGTTATTTTTAACTCAAAATTCCCAGCAAGTCATCCTTTTATAAATGATACTATTGATGACAAGAAAATAAAAGCTATAGTCTCAGAACTAATATATAAATATGGTCACTCAACAACAGTAGAAATATTAGATGAGATAAAAGAGCTAGGATATCAATTCTCAAAAAAATACGGTATATCTATAGGAATAGATGACATAATAATACCTGAAGAAAAATATGAATTAGTTAAACAAACAGAAAAAGAAATAGAAAAGATTGAAAAGTCATACAGAGAAGGTATACTCTCTGACCAAGAAAGATATAACAGAGTTGTCGAAAAGTGGGATGAAATAAACAATAAAATAAAAAATATAATGTTTAACAAACTATCAAAAGACAGAGAAGGGTTCAACCCTATATTCATGATGGCTGATTCGGGTGCAAGAGGTAGCAAGGAACAGATAAGACAGCTTGCAGGCATGAGAGGACTTATGGCAAAACCAAGCGGAGAAATCATTGAAGTTCCTATAAAGTCAAACTTTAAAGAAGGGTTGACAGTACTTGAGTACTTCAACTCAACACACGGAGCAAGAAAAGGTTTAGCAGATACAGCTTTAAAAACAGCAGACGCTGGTTACTTGACTCGTAAACTAGTAGATGTGGCTCAAAACATAGTAATAACAGAGGAAGATTGTGGTACTGATAAAGGAATAGAAATAACTGCAATAAAAAGTATTAATGAAGATAAGATAATAGAAAGTCTTGCTGATAGAATAACTGGTAGATTCCTTGCTGAAGATATATATCATCCTTCTACAGGTGAATTAATAGCTGAAAAAAATACAGAAATAGCTGAAGACTTAGCAGGATATATAGAAAAAATAGGAATAGAAAAAGTAAAAATCAGAAGTGTCTTAACATGTGAGTCAGAAAAAGGATTATGTGTTAAGTGTTATGGAAGAAACTTGGCAACAGGTAAAAGAGTAGAAGTTGGAGAAGCAGTAGGAATAGCAGCTGCCCAGTCTATAGGTCAACCTGGTACTCAGCTTACAATGCGTACATTCCACATAGGTGGTGTTGCATCAGTAAGTGGGGCAGAAGAAGGGAAAATAACTGTAAAAACCCCAGTCTTTATAGTAAAATTGCCAAAATATATGGTAAAGAAAGAAGACTATGGTATAGTAACAAGAAATGACTTTATAACAGTAAAAAATATAGTAAAAGAGTTTTTAATAGAAGAAATATCAGAATATTACGTAAAAGAAGGTGAAAAAGTATATCCTGAAACTCTTATAGCTAAAGACAAACATGGAACAGAGATAAAAGCAGGTGTTACAGGAATAATCCTAATTAAGGATGAAACAATATATATAACAGAAGAAGAGAGCCAGATAAATGTAAAACCAGGAACGAAAATATATGTTGAAGAAGGCGAAATAGTAGAGAGAGACACAGAAATAGGAGAAATAGACTTTAATGTTGAGTTCATAGTCTCTGAAACAGATGGTAAAGTAAGATATGAAAACATATTTGAAGGCACAAACTTAAAACTAGAAAGAGAAATAGGCAAAAAAGTACAGAAATACATAACAGAATCAAAAGCAGAATTACTACCAAAAGTAATAATAGAAAATAACAGAAGTGAAGTTGCAGACTACCCATTACCTGAAGGATGTTTATTAAATGTTGATGAAGGAGAAGAAATAAAAGCAGGTGATATTATAGCAAGGATAGCTGTATCACAGATAAAGGTAAAGGATATAACTGGTGGTCTACCTAAAGTAACAGAACTATTCGAAGCAAGAGTTCCAAAAAACTGTTGTTTCTTAGCAAAAGAAGATGGAATCATCGAGATACTGAAAAAATCAAAGGGCAAATATATTGTTGCATTAACTTATACTGATGAAAATGGAGAAACACATAAAGTAAAATATGGAATACCTACAAACAGAACTTTGTTTGTAAGAAATGGTGAATTAGTAAAGAAGGGACAAGCACTGTGTAGTGGTGAAAAAAATCCACATGATATACTAAAAATACTAGGACCTGAGGCTGTTTCAGAATACTTACTGCATAAAATACAAGAGGTATATAGAGAGCAGGGAGTACAGATAAATGATAAACATATATCAATAATAATAAGACAGATGCTATCTAAAGTAGAGATAATAGACCCAGGAGATACAGACCTGATAATAAAACAAAAGATAGATAAGATAAAACTTGACAAGATCAATAAGAAAGTAATAGAGGAAGGTGGTGCTCCTGCACAAGCTAAACCAATACTGATGGGGATAACAAAGACTGCTCTAAACACAGACAGTTTCATAGCCGCCGCTTCATTCCAAGAAACAACAAGAATACTAACAAGGGCCTCAATAAAAGGCTTGGAAGATGATTTAATAGGTCTTAAAGAAAATGTAATAATAGGGCATATGATACCTGCTGGTACTGGATATGTGGTTAGGAAAAAATCAAACTCAACGGAGGAATAATTAATGATAAAAGTCGGTATTAACGGTTTCGGTAGAATAGGGAGGACTGTTTTAAGGTCTTTCTTGAATTATGGTTCTTTCAAAGACAAAATAAAAATAGCAGCAATAAATGATATCACAGATTCAAAAATTGCTGCTCACCTATTTAAGTATGATTCTGTAATGGGTCGTTTCAATGGTAGCATTGAAGCAAAAGAGGACCAAATAATAATCAATGGTGAACCTATAAAGTACTATAGTAAGAATATAGGTGAAATACCTTGGTCTGAGAAAGAAGTAGATGTAGTAATAGAAGCTACAGGAAAGTTTCTATCTAAAGAACAAGCAAGTAAACACTTGGGTGGAAGCGTAAAAAAGGTCATAATTGCAGCTCCTGCTAAGGGTGAGGTTGACCTTACTGTTGTTATAGGTGTAAATGACAACTTAATAAAACCAGATATGAAAATAATATCAAATGCTTCCTGTACAACAAACTGTTTAGCCCCATTGATTAAAGTACTAAATGATAACTTTGGGCTAGATTCAGGTTTTATGTTAACAGTACACTCTTATACAAATG
>Ga0308397_1000664_pt1 | contig 22831 bp, 22 predicted proteins | sample Hotspr20SampleT8_FD_202356 | JGI IMG/M metagenome (GOLD analysis project Ga0308397, IMG submission 202356) | Hot spring phototrophic mat microbial communities from Mushroom Spring, Yellowstone National Park, Wyoming, United States - 20051001_T8 ...
TGAGGCCGAAGCTGATGTTGTCGAACACGCTCATGTGCGGATAGAGAGCGTAGTTCTGGAACACCATGGCGATGTCGCGGTCGCGCGGCGGGATGTCGTTCACCACCTCGCCGCCGATCGCGATCTCCCCGCGCGTGATCTCCTCGAGCCCCGCGATCATCCTGAGTGTGGTCGACTTGCCGCAGCCCGAGGGGCCGACGAGCACGACGAACTCATGGTCGGCGATCTCGAGGTCGATCCCCTTCACGGCCTGGACGCCGCCCTCGTACTCCTTGACCACGCCGCGGAGAGACACCTGCGCCATCGCGCGACCTACCCCTTGGTTGCGCCGGCGGTCAGACCGGCGATGTAGTAGTCCATCAGGAAGACGTAGACGACCACCGGCGGCAGCGCCGCGATCAGCGCTCCCGCCATGATCTGCCCCCAGGCGAAGGTGTCGCCCCGCACGAGCTGGCTCACAATGCCGATCGTCAGCGGCATCTGGTCGGGGCGCGTGATGAAGGCCGTCGGGTAGACGAAGGCGGCCCAGGAGACGGTGAAGGCGAAGATGGTTGCGGCGATGATGCCCGGCAGCGCCACGGGGATGAAGATCTTCATCAGCATCTGCGGCCAGGTCGCACCGTCGATCAGCGCCGCCTCGTCGAGCTCGCGCGGGATCGAGGCGAAATAGCCGATCATGATCCAGGTGCAGAACGGAACGGTCAGCGTCGGATAGACGAGCACGAGGCCCCAGATCGAGTTGAGCAGGCCGAGGCCGCCGACGATCTGGTAGAGCGGGATGAAGAGCAGCGTGTCGGGCACGAGATAGGTGAGGAACACGCCGGTGGCGAGGGTCTGGCTGCCCCAGAACCGCATCCGCGAGAGCGCGAAGGCGGCGAGCACCGAGATCACCATCGTCACGGTCACGACCACCACCGTGACGATGATGCTGTTCTTGAAGAAGGTCAGGAACACCGGGTTGCCGAGGATCGCGGCATAGTGCTCGAGCGTGGGGCTGCGGACGATCCAGGGGTTGAGGGTTTGGTCCGCCATCTCGGCATTCGTCTTGATGCTTGTGACAAGCATGTAGAACGGAGGGGCGAGGAAGATGATCGCCGCGAAGATCAGCGAGGCATACGATAGCCTAAGCGCCCAGAGCCGCTCGCGGTGCAGGCTCCCCACCCTTCCGTAGAGACGCGGGAAGTCGCGGTTCGCGGCCGCCGCTTCAGCCATCTCAGGCCATCTCCCGGGCACGGCGAGTGACGCCGCGGAGGATGAAGAAGGCGGCGATCGCGAGGATCGGCAGCATGAAGAGCGAGACCGCGGCGCCGCGCGGCAGGTTCCCGGAGAGGATTCCCACCTGGAACGCGTAGGTCGCGAAGAGATGCGTGGTGTCGCGCGGGCCGCCATTGGTGAGCACGCGCACGATGTCGTAGTTCGCGAAGGTCACGATCAAGCTGAACAGAACCGTGATCGCGATGATGTTGCGCATCATCGGCAGGGTGATGAACCAGAGCCTCTGCCACGACGTCGCGCCGTCGATCGCCGCCGCCTCGTAGAGCTGCTCGGGCACCGATTTCAGCGCCGCGAGATACATGATCATGAAGAACGGTGCGCCATACCACACGTTCACCATGATCACAGCGATGCGCGCCCACCAGGGCTGGCCGAGCCAGGGCACGGGCGGGAAGCCAACCACAGTGAGAAGCCAGTTGATCGAGGAATAGGAGGGGTCGAACATCCACCACCAGCCGAGAGTGGACAGAGCGGGCGGGATCACCCATGGGATCAGCAGCATGCCGCGCCACTTCCTCTGCCCCCTGGTCGGGATGGTGTGCAGCATGTGCGCGAGCCAGAAGCCGATCAGCGCCTTGAACAGCACGGCAGTGATCGCGAAGAAGCAGGACTGCCAGATGATCATCCGGAACGATTCGGACTCGATCAGGAACAGGTAGTTGTCGAGGCCGATATTCGCCGTCATCCGGCGGTTCAGGGTGGAGAGGTAGATCGCCCAGGCGGCCGGATAGGCCACAAGCCCCGCGATCACGAGGATCAGGGGGAGGGTCATGACGAAGGCGATGGTGGAGCGCCGGCGCGCCAGCCGCTCGAGCGAGGAGACGCCGCGCGACCGCCCGAGAGGTCGCGCAGCCACAGCGGCAGGGATCGCCTTCGCGGTTCCGTCCGGTGCCATCGTCACCCCTGACGCGCGAGAACGCCGGCCTTCCCGCGAGGCCGGCGCCCTGCCCGCGTGTTCAGCCGCGCGCGAAGTTGCGCAGTTCGCGCTCGGCCCAGGCGAGAGCCTGGTCGACCGTCATCCCTCCTTGCGCGATCCGCGCGATCAGCCCGGTGTTGAGGCCCTGGGTGTAGGCCTGGACCGCGATCTCGGGCGGAGCGGGAGCGAAGGCGACGGAGGTGCGGGCATTGTGGTGCGGCCTCAGCGGGTAGTTGTACACCACGCCCACGGGCGGGCCCTCGGTCTTCCACACCGCGAAGTCGTTCATGCTCTCGAAGGGCGGGATATCGTAGCCAGCGCTCGTCGAGGTCTGCTTCTCGGCCGACTCGCGCTCGGAGAGGAACTCGAGCAGGGCCTTCGCCTGCGGAATGTTCCGGCTAAAGTTCCAGATTCCCCAGAAATATGGGAGGTATGGGGTGAAGCGCCCCTCTGGCCCTGCCGGCATCGGGAAGGTCCAATACTGGTCGAAGCCCGCCATGTTGTCGCGCCGCGCCACCGCATAGGCCGAGGGCGGGTTGAAGATGAGAGCCGAACGGCCGCCTTGGATCGCCCGGTTGTTCGAGGCGTCGTCCCATGCCCAGACGTCATTCGGCAGGAACTTCGCGAGCCGGACCATGTAGTCGACCGCAGCGCGCAGCTTCTGGTTGCCACGAACGGTCGGCTTGCCTTCGGCATCGAGCATCGACGCGCCGAAGCTCGCGAACAGGGCGCCAACCCAGTCCACCGCGTCGGAAAAGCTGCTCATCGGCAGGCCGAAGGGCACGCCGGCGGCATGGCACTTCTCGGCCGCGACCAGGAAGGTGTCCCAGGTCCAGTTCTCGGCTCCCGGCCCGACACGGTCCTCGGCCGGCCACATCTCGCGCGGGTCGATCCCGGCATGCTGCTTGAGGAGGTCGATCCGGCCGAGGGACGGCTTCATCTGCGTGCCCGACACGGCAGGGATGGCGATCCACCTCCCGTCGCGCTTGGCGAGATATTCCGCCGCCGCCGTGACCTTGCCGTACTTGGCGATCAGCCGGTCCATCACGTCGTTGACGGGCACGAGCTGGTCGGCATAGGCCGCCGGCTGCCAGGTCGGGAAGGAGAGGATGTCGTGGCCCGAGCGGCTCTGCGCCTGGGCAGCGATCGTAAGCTCGTTCTGCCGGCCGACCGAGGTGATGAAATCGACCTGAACGTCCACCCGCTCGCGCTGGCCCCAGGCGGCGCAGAGCTCCCGGAGCGCGCCATTGCCCGCCGGAACCCAGTGGTCCCAGAAGCCGCAACGCAGCGTCACCCGAGGCTGGCCGTGAACAGCGGGTGCCGCAAGCACGCTCGCGGCGATGCCGCCGACGCCTGCCTTGAGCGCCGAACGGCGCGACAATGTTGCCTTGGTCATCCCCATCTCCCTTGCCTGCCCTTTGTTGGTTCCGCCCTGCCGATGCTGCGGTGCAGCGTCCCCGGGAGCGGTTGTTCGATCGACGAGAATAATGGCGTCGCATCCGCCCGCGCAACTGTCGTCATGCGCCCGCCGACATGTTCCGCGGCGGCTTGGCCGATGGCGCGGCTTAGGCTCAGATGCCGCGGCGCGGAGGTGCCGCGCGGCAGCAGACGGGAGGACGGCGTGCGCCCCAACAGGCTTCGCGAGATCTGGAAGGCCGGCGGCAATGTGGTGAACGGCTGGTGCGGCATCCCCTCAGGCATTGCCACCGAGGCGATGGTGCAGGGGGGGTGGGACAGCCTGACGATCGACCTGCAGCACGGACTTGTGCATTTCGACACTGCCGTGCCGATGCTGCAGGCGATCAGCACCTCAGGCATCGTTCCGCTTGCGCGCGTGCCGTGGAACGAGCCGGGGATCATCATGAAGATGCTCGATGCCGGTGCCTACGGCGTGATCTGCCCGATGATCAACGACCGTGCCGAGTGCGAACGCTTCGTCGGCGCCGCACGCTACGCTCCCGCGGGCTACCGCAGCTTCGGGCCGACCCGCGCCAACTGGTACGCCGGCTCGTCCGACTACTGGAAGGTCGCCAACGAAACCGTTCTCACCTTCGCGATGATCGAGACCGCGCCCGCGCTCGAGAACCTCGACGCGATCATGTCCACGCCCGGGCTCGACGGGATCTATGTCGGCCCATCCGATCTCGGGCTTGCGATCGGCGAGGGGCCGGTGGGCGACCCGACGAGCGAGAAGACGCTCGCGACCATGCGCCGCATCTGCGAAACAGCGAAGAAGCACGGGATCATTCCCGGAACGCACACCTCGAGCCCGGAGGGAGCGCGCCGGATGTTCGAGATGGGGTTCCGCTTCGCCACGATCCTTGCCGACACGGCTCTGCTCGCTTCCGCCGCCAAGGCAGCGGTGGCAGCGGCGAAGGGAACAGCGGGCGCGTCCGGCTCAAGCGGCCCCTATTGACCGCGGGCGTGCGGGGCGGCCCGGGCCGCCCCGCCCGGCGGGCCTGTCAGTGGATCTCCTCGGCCCGCGCGAGCGCCTCGCGCAGCACCTCGATCGAGAAGCCCGGCGCGCGCGCTGCCTCCAGGATCACCGCCTCGCGCCGCCCGAGACGCTCGGTCACGGCCGGAATCTTCGCCGCCACCTCGTGCGGGATCACCACCGCTCCGTGCCGGTCCGCATGCACGAGCTCGCCGTCATGCACCGTCATGCCGTGGATCGACACCGTGACGCCGACCGCGACGACATGCACGAAAGCGTGGCTCGGGTTCAGCATGCCGGCGAGGATCGGGAAGGGGCGGGCCATCATCGGGAGATCGCGGATCGAGCCGTTGGTGATGCAGCCCGCGACACCGAGGCCCTTGTGCACGGTGGTCTGCACCTCGCCCCAGAAGGCGCCGGTGCCGACCACGCTGTCGATGTCCTGGATCACCGCGACGTTCGGCCCAGGGGTGGCGGTCGCGACATGCTCGTAGTAGCGCAAGCGGAGCGCTTTGCGCTCTGCGGGCGGCATCGCGGGCGGTCTCTCGGCGCGGATCATTGCCGTCCGCGCATAGCCCACGAAGATCGCATCGTCGCTGTCATTGGTCACGAACGGCCTGGTCGTGAAGCGAATGAGCTCGCGCGGTGTCACGAGCTCCTCGAGCGCGTTGCAGATCGTCGGCGTGTCGATCTTGGCAAGAGCGGCGAGCAGGGCGGGGTCATGCGCAGTCATGGCGGTTCCTCACGAGGTGATTTCGGTCAGATCGGGTCGCGCACGAGCGGCGCGGTCGAGCAGTGGATTCCCCCTCCGCCCTGATAGACGGCGCTGTAGGGCACGACGCGCACGGAAATGCCGGCCCGGTCGAGCCGTTCCGCCGTGCGCGGGCTCACGCCATCGGCCATCAGAACGCGGCCGGGTGAGACCGCGAGGCAGTTGATCGTCCACACCGGATCGTCGGGGTGGATCTCGATGGTGCGGATCCGCATCGCCTTCAGCTCCTCGAGGAACCAGAACGGAAGCTGCACTGGGTTGATGATCGCCGTGTCGATGTCGATCATCACGAAGGCGCCGTCGATATGCAGCCGGTAGCCGGTGAGGTGCACGCGCAGGAGCTTCACCCCGAGCACGGCGAGCACCTCCTCCACCTGGCGCGCGCCCTCCTCGTTCACGCGCGAGGAGAGGCCGACGACCGCGACCTTCGGCGTGATGAAGGCGAAGGAGCCCCCCTCCATGAGGCCGGTGCCGTGGATGGTGCGCAGAATCGGCATGCCGATGCGGGCGAGCGTCTCTGTCGCCGGCGCCTCCTCGCCGCGGCGTATCGGCGCTCCCATGCGGCAGATGATCGCTCCGCCATCGACCGCGATGACCTGGTCGCGCGTGTAGACGGATTTCATCCGCCCAGGCGCGCAGCGGTCGAGGAACACGACCTCGACGCCCTCCTCACGAAGCGCGGCGACAAGCCCGTCATGCTGCGCCTGTTGCGTCGCAAGGTCAGGGATTTCCCGGCCGCGCCAGTACCAGCCTGCCTCCGGGTCGCCATAGGCGCCGAGCTCCTCGATCCGCTTCGACGGATCGACGATGGAGAGCTCCTCGCCGGGGCGGTGCATCAGAACAAGCCGCAGCCTGCCCACGTCATTCGTGCAGCCCCAGGCCCGGCCCCAGACGGCCTCCTGCTGCGCCGTCGTCTCGAACGCCGGCTCGGGCGCGGAGGGGAAGGCCTTGATCAGCATGTTGTAGCGGTATTCGCCTTCGGTTATCGCGCTCATGGCCGGCCTCTCAGCGGGACAGGGCAGGGTCGGGCACGACATACTCCTCGCCGCGCGGCGTGGAGGCGTATTCGGGCCAGCGGTAGTGGATCGGCGCAGGAAAGTTCCTTGGCAGCAACGGGCCGAGCCAGGTGGTGCCGCCGATGCCGCCGCCCGTTCGGCGCTCGAACTCGGCACGCGCGGCGGCGAGCGCCTCCGGCCGCTCGAGGAGTTCGACGAAGGTCGCGGCCGTCACCTCGGCGGCCTTCAGCCACATCGGGTCGATGCAGGCGGGAACGCCGCCCATCGCGTGCCGCGTCCAGTCCGGCCAGTTTCGCCCAGGTTCGTCGACCCTGAGCTGGGCGCGGCCGACATAGAGGCGCGCGGTGGGGCAGTGCCACGTCCACTCGGTGTAGTCGTCGGAGGTGTAGTTCTTCTGCCACGGCGGCAGGTGGGCGCGCAGCGCCGCTTCCGCCTGGCGCGGCGAGCACAGGCGGGTGATCTCGGGCGGGAACGGATCCTCCACGGGCGGGGCGCCGCAGGCGGCGCGGAGGTCGTTGGCGAAGCGCTTCGCCCCCTCGCCATAAACGGGGGGCCCAAGCCGCGCGAAGTTCCGAAACGTCGCCTCGGCGAGAGCATGGTTGGCAAGCCCCGGTCGCGTCTTCGTCACCCACGCCTTGGTCACGGTGCAGTGGGTCATCGCCGCGACATGGTCGGCGTTGCGGTCGAGCACCGTCCAGACGCGCTCCTGCATCTCGATGGTCGGAGCACGCAGGGCGTACTGGATCACCGAGAGGCCGGGAGGGAGGTTGTCTGCCGTCGCCTGGCCAGCCTGCAGGATCGCCTCGTTCAGGCTCCACGCTCCCTGGTGCGGCAGCATGTTCTCCTTGAGATATTTCGCCGCCGTGTACATCAGGCAGACGGCGTCGATCGCCCCCGGAGCGCGGCTGACCGAGTGCGAGGAGTGCACGCCGGTGCGCGCGATCGCCGAGGACCACGTCTCGGGGGCGAGGCATTCGAAGGTGTAGATCCGGCTCCAGTAGGTGGCGCAGTGCGTGTCCCAGAGGCAGGAATTGGCGAGGCTGAGGAACGAGGTCGGATGCCAGGAGATGGCGGCGGAGAATCCGTCATAGTAGCCGTGCGCGGCATGGACCGGTTTCGAGCCGCACATCTTCTCGGCCGGCTCGCCCATCAGCACGAGCGTGCCCTTGAGCCCGTGGCGCTCCATCGCCGCCTTGGCCGCGAGCGTTCCCGCGAGCGCGCCGATGCCGAGGGCGGAATGCGGGTCGGTATGGCCTGGGGCATGCAGGTGGGTGCCCGCGCGCGGCGCGCGGCGCGGCACGGGCTCCTGGCTCGTTCCGGGAACGGCATCATACTCGGCGATCGTGGCGAGCACGGGCGCGCCATCGGGTGTTCCGGGCGCGGTCCAGCGCGCGGCGAACGCGGTCGGCATGCCGGCCGAGCTTTCCTCCACCGCGAAGCCCTCGGCGCGCAGGCGCGCGACGAACCAGGCGGAGGAGCGGTATTCGCGCCACGAGGGCTCGGCAAGGCGCCAGAGATGGAGGTGATCGGCCGAGAGGGACGCGGCGTGCTCCGCCACCCAGGAAACGGCCGTCCGCTGCGCTACGCTCAACGGGCCCGGGTCGTCCAACATCGGATCATGCTCGGTCATGCGTCGCGCCTCCTCCTCACCCAGAGATCGACCGCGAGCGCGACCATCGAGGCAAGGATCATCACGCAGGCGGCCACGGCCATCACCGGGTCGAGATTCTCGTTGATCCCGTCCCACATGCGCCGCGGCAGGGTGAACAGCGCGCGCGACGCGATGAACAGGATCAGCACCGCCTCGTCCCAGGAATGGATGAACGCGAAAATCGACCCCGAAACGATCCCGGGCATGATGCGCGGCAGGATCACCCAGGCGAGCGTCTGGGCGAGCGAGGCGCCCATGCCGCGCGCCGCCTGTTCGAGCCGCGGGTCGAAGCTCGCAAGCGACGCCGAGACCGTGATCACGACGTAAGGAATGCCGGTCACGCCGTGGACGAGGATGACGCCCAGGTAGGTGTCGAGCAGGTCGAGCCTAATCCAGAACCGGTAGATCCCGAGCGCATAGACGATCGAGGGCACGATGATCGGCAGAAGCATCAGCGCGCGGACGAGCTCGGTCGCGCGCGTCGAGAGCTTCCAGCAGCCGATCGCGCAGAGCGTTCCGGCAGCGACCGCAAGCACGGTGGAGGCGACCGCGATGACGAGGCTCTGCCAGGTGGCGGAGAGCCAGCGTTCGGAGGTGAAGAAGGTCACGTAATGCTGCAGTGACAGCCCCTCATAGGGGAGCGAGAGGAAGCGCTGGTCGGTCAGGCTGATCGGGAAGATCACCGTGATCGGCAGGAGCAGGAACAGCAGAACCGACCACGCGAGCACCGTGGCGACGGGGCCTGCCTCGGCCGAGCGGTCCATCGCCGTCACCCCTGGCCGAACACGCGGCGAATGTCGACGAGCCGCGACATCAGCCACAACAGAAGCAGGATCGCGATCAGAAGCGTGGAGGCCATCATCGTGCCGAGCCCCCAGCGGATCAGGTCGAGGATCTGGAGCTTGATGTACTCGGCGATCATCAGCGTCCGCCCGCCGCCGAGGATCGCGGGCGTGACGTAGAAGCCGAGCGAGAAGATGAAGACGAGCACAGTGGCGGCGATGATTCCCGGCAGGGTCAGCGGCAGGAAGACGCGCCGGAACGCCTCGAGCCGCGAGGCTCCGAGGCCCCGCGCGGCGGGCACAAGCCGCGGGTCGATGTCGCGCATCGAGGCGTAGAGCGGAAGCACCGCATACGGGATCATGTAGTGGATCATGCCCACCGCGATGCCGAACTCGTTCCAGATCAGACGCAGAGGCTCCTCGATCAGCCCTGTTGCCAGCAGCGCCTCGTTGATCAGCCCCTGGCGGCGCAGGAGCGTCACCCAGGCGAAGGCGCGCACGAGCACGCTGATCCAGAGCGGCAGGAGCACGAACAGGAACATCCAGCGCTGCAGCCGCAGCGGCGCCGAGGCCAGAGCATAGGCGACGACATAGCCGCAGAGGAGCGTGATGACGGTGGTGATGACGCAGATGCGGAGAGTCGTGACCCAGACGCGCTGCACGGCGGGGCTCGTCAGCAGGCGCTCGTAATTGCCGAGCCCCGGTTCGGGTTCGGTGACGCTGATCCAGAGGACCTCGGCGAGCGGATAGACGTAGAACACGAGCATCAGGACGAGGGCGGGAAGGATCAGGAGCCACCAGGGCAGGGAGGCGCCGAGGAAGCGCGCGGTGCTCGCCCGTGTCATCAGTCCGCCACCACGCGGACGGAGGCCTCGGCGCTCCAGGCAAGCTGGACGGGGCGGCCCTCGGCCGGTTCGATCGGGCAGCGCCAGGCGGGAACGGTGGCCTGCATGCGCCCGACCGGCGTATCGACGGAGAGCGCGAAGGCGGAGCCGAAATAGGACCAGGCGGCGATCGTTCCGGGTAGGATGTTCAGGGCTGGATCGGCCGGCGCTTCGCCGAGCACCATGACCTTCTCCGGCCTGAGCGCGACGAGCGCCTCCGAACCGACCGAGAGCTCCCCGGACGGCCCGTTCTGCACGAACCGGGCAGAGCCGACGCGATAGGCGAAGCCACCCGCCTCGATCCGCTCGACACGGCCCTCGAGGAAGTTCGACTTGCCGAGGAAATCGGCGACGAACCGGGTCGCGGGGCGTTCGTAGAGAGCAGCCGGAGCGCCCTCCTGGACAAGCCTTCCGTCGCGCAGGATGGCGATGCTGTCGGACATCGACAGCGCCTCCTCCTGATCATGCGTGACGTAGATGAAGGTGAGGCCGACGCGACGGTGCAGCTCCTTGAGTTCGACCTGGAGCTCAGCGCGGAGTTTTTTGTCGAGCGCCGAGAGAGGCTCGTCGAGCAACAGCAGCGACGGCTCGAACACGAGCGCCCGGGCGAGCGCGACCCGCTGCTGCTGCCCGCCCGAGAGCTGCTTCGGCAGCCGGTCGGCCAGATGGCCGAGCTGGACGAGCGCGAGCGCATCCGCGACGCGGCGGGCAATCTCAGCCCTGGGCACCTTCCGGACACGCAACGGAAACGCCACGTTCTCGGCAACCGTCATGTGGGGGAACAGGGCATAGCCCTGGAACACCATGCCGAAGTTGCGCTTCTCCGGCGGCAAGGGCGTGATCGGCCTCTCGTCAAGCAGGATCCGCCCCGAGGTCGGCGCGACGAACCCCGCGATCGCCATCAGAAGCGTCGTCTTGCCCGAACCCGAGGGCCCGAGCAGCGTGACGAACCGGCCGCGGCCAATGGTCAGAGAGACGTCGTCGACGGCCCGCACCGGGCCGTAGTGTTTGCTGACCCGCTCGATCGTCAGTGCCTGAGACAGCGCCGCCATTAGCGGGGGCGGAGGTCAGTCACGGTAGCTCGGATCCTCGCGGTCGAGCAGGCGGCGCAGCGCCGCCCAGGCGCGCCAGCCCTTGGTCGTTCCGCTGTCAAACTGGGCGCGCGTGCGTTCGACCACCTCGGGCGGAGGGATGGAGAGCGGCCGTCCCATCGAGGTGGCTGCGACCTGGATCCGGCAGGCCATCTCGAGATAGTACATGTAGTAGAACGCCTCGGCGACGGTCGCGCCCACCGTGAGCAGGCCGTGGTTGCGCAGGATGAGGCAATTGTGGTCGCCGAGGTCGCGCACGAGCCGGTCGCGCTCGGAGAGATTGTCATCTGCGGCGATTCCCTCGTACTCGTGGATGGCCACGCGGTCGGTGAACTCCATGCTCATCTGGTTAAGCGGCAGGATGCCGTCCGCCGTCGCCGCAACCGCCATGCCGGCAAGCGTGTGGGTGTGCATCACGCAATGGGCGTTCTCGCGCCCCATATGGATCGCGGAATGGATCACGAAGCCGGCGGGGTTGACGGGCCAGATCTGCTCGCCCACCGCGTTGCCTTCGACATCCACCACCACGAGCGAGGAGGCGGTGATCTCGGAGAACAGCATGCCGTAGGGGTTGATCAGGAAACGCGGCTCGCCATCGCCGGGAAGCCGGACGGAGAGATGGGTGTAGATCAGGTCGTCCATGCCGAACCGCGCGATCAGGCGGTAGGCGGCGGCGAGGTCCTCGCGCAGGTCCCGCTCGGTGGGCCGGTGGTTCGGCTGCGGCGGGCGAGGCGCGATGAGAGTCATGGCGAACGGTCCCGGTTGGCTTGGCGCGTGAGCATCCTCCGGAACCGCCGCGGCGTCCAGGGCGCCGCGGCGGTGCGAGAGGGAGGAAGGATCAGCCGGTGATGGCGTCGAGATACTCGGCGTTGGTGGCGATGTAGTTCTTCCCCCACCACTCGGCGCCGATCACAACCTGCTTCGCCGCGTTCGCCGGGTCGGTCGGGTTGAAGATCCGGAAGTTCTCCGGCACGCGCGCGGCGGCGTCCTTGTGCGTTGGCCCGTTGCCGAGGAACTGAAGGAGGCCCACCTGCGGCTCGGGCTTGGAGAGCATCGAGGCAAGCAACCGCTGCGCCATCTCGCCGGCCGGGTTGCCGCGGGGGATGACGAAGATTCCCTGCTGCAGGATGCCCTGGTTCCATTCCCAGGTGATTCGCCCTTGCGTCTCCTCGTGCAGCACCTTGGCGCGGGTGTGCCAGATCATGCCCATCACCGCCTCGCCCGAGCGCATCGCCTGCTCGCTCTCCGACCCCGAGTTCCAGAAGATCAGGTTGCGGCGCAGCTCGCGCACGCGCGCGAGCGCGGCGCGGACGTCGATCGGATAGAGGTTTTCTTTGGTTCGGCCGAGCGACAGCATCGCCGCGTCGAGGGTGGCGAGCGCGTCGCGGCGCAGAAGCCGCGTGCCCGGGAACTTCCTGAGGTCCCAGAAATCGGCCCAGGAGCGGGGCGGCTCGGGGAATTTCGACTTGTCGTAGACGAGCACCGAGGAGAACGAGTAGGGCGCAGCGCCGAACTCGAGCGTGAACGAGGGGTCGATCACCGTATCGCGCGGCACGATCGAATAGTCGATCCGGTTGACCAGGTTCAGCGCGCCGAGCTGGATCGAGGAGGAGGAGGAGCTGTCGCACAGGTCCCAGGTGACGCGCCCCGACTCGACCATGCTGCGGATCCGGCCGAGCGAGGGGCCGGAGCTGTCCTGCACCACGGTCCAGCCCGGATTCTCGGCCATGAACGGCTCGCCGTAGAAACGCCCGAAGGCTTGGTTGGCGATGCCGCCCCAGTTCACCATACGGATCTCGCGCGTCCCTTGCGCCTGCGCCCCGCCCGCAGCGGCCGGAACGACGCCGAGCGCGGCGAGGCCAGCGAGCAGCGTGCGGCGATCGACACGGCCGCGGCGGTGGAGCTCGTGCGCCAGCACGATGCAGTCCTCGTGGAAGCCCTGCGGTTCGGTGCCCATCTTCCGTCTCCCTCTTGAGCGCAACGGTCCCGCGCGGGATCATACCGAAGCGCGCACGTCGCGCGAGGGGGTAGATGAGCGGCTGGACGTCGATGCGCGCGGGTGGCTTCAAGACGACACCGTGGTGGTGGGAGGCGGCCGAGCCCGCACCGCAGCTGCGCGAGCCTCTGCCCGAGGAGGCGGAGGTCGCGATCATCGGCGGCGGCTACACCGGGCTCTCGGCCGCGCTGACGCTTGGGCGCCTCGGCATCCGGGCGACCGTGATCGAGGCGGAACGGATCGGCTTCGGCGCCTCGAGCCGAAATGGGGGCATGGTCTCGGGCGGGCTCAAGCTCGCGAGAACCGACCTCGCCGCCCGTTTCGGCGCCGAACGGGCCGAGCGGCTTGTGCGCGAGGCGGCCGGAAGCTTCGCCTTCCTCGAGGAGACGCTGGCGCGTGAGGGCATCGCTTGCCACTACCGTCGCACGGGGCGTCTCGTCGCCGCCTGGACGCGGGCCCACTACGAGGCGATGGCGAGCCGTGCCGAGTGGCTCGCCGAGGTCACCGGGGGAGCGGTGACCATGCTTCCCCCCGGCCGCATGCGCGAGGAGCTCGGCTCCGATCACTATCGGGGCGGCATGGTGGTTGAGATGGCAGGGGCCTTGCACCCGGCTCTCTACGTTCAGGGGCTCGCCGCTGCTGCGCGTCGCGCCGGGGCGACGCTGATCGACGGCACGCGCGTCGCGGGTGTCGCCCGCGACGGCGACGGCTTCCGACTCGCCACGACCCGAGGTGCGCTGAAGGCGCGCGCGCTGCTCGTCGCGACCAACGGCTACACCGGCCCCGCCACGCCGTGGGTGCAGCGGCGCCTAATCCCGGTCGGCAGCTACATGATCGCGACCGAGGAGCTGCCCGAAGACACGGTCTGCCGTCTGTTCCCAAACGGCCGCATGGTGAGCGACAGCAAGCGCGTGCTGAACTATTTCCGCCCCGCACCCGACGGCAGGCGCGTGCTCTGGGGCGGGCGGGCGAGCTTCGCGCCGACCACGCCGGAGGCCGCCGCACCGGTGCTGCTCCGGTTCATGTCGGAGGTGTTCCCAGAGCTGCGCGAGGTTCGGCTGACCCATGCCTGGACCGGCAACGTCGCCTTCACCTTCGACTTCCTGCCGCATCTCGGGGTGCACGAGGGGATGCACTATGCGGTCGGCTGCCAGGGCAGCGGGGTGGCAATGCAGACCTGGCTCGGCCACCGCGCCGCCTTGCGGATCTCCGGCCAGGCCAACGCTGCCACGGCTTTCGACGACCTCCCCTTCCCGACCCTACCCTTCTACGCCGGCACGCCCTGGTTCCTGCCGATCGTCGGGACCTGGTACCGGCTAAAGGATCGGCTTGACCGCCTGGCAGCCTGACGTCGGCCTACAATCAACGCGTGTCCTTGAGGCTGACGGAGTCTCTAAAAGCGAGAAAACATCGTCAAATCGTGTCATTCCGCTTGCTGCCGGCTCGCGTTTTCGTTATCACCAGCGATCATCGGCATCGGCTGGGGCCACTCCCTCTCTGATGCGTCGGCGGGACCCGGGCCGTGTGGGGCGGTCCGATCACGGGGCGGGCATGGCCGAAGGGGGGCTGGCCACCGTCCCGAAGAAGGGGGGCGGCAGGCCTATTCGGCCGCCGCCCCCAGCACACAGGGCCTTCACGCGCCCTCCTCTCCAGGCCACGCTCTGCCTCCCTTGGCCAGGAGCGTCAGATGCCCCTCCACCCGGATGTCGTCCTTCTCAACGGCAGGATCGTCACCATGGACCCCGCCGCGCCAGAGGTCGAAGCCCTCGCGGTGCTCGACGGCAGGATCGTCGCCCGCGGAACGACCGAGGCGATCCGCGATCTCGCCGGCCCCGGCACGAGGGTCGAGGATCTCGCGGGGGCGGTCGCGATCCCAGGGCTCGTCGACAGCCACGCCCACCCGGACGCCTATGCCATCCGGCTCGCCCGGTGGCGTCTGCTCGAGCCGTCGGTGGTGCGCACGCGGCAGGAGCTCCTGGATCTCATCGCGCGCGACTGTGCGGCCCTGCCGCCCGGGCGCTGGTTCGCCGGCTACCGGTTCAACGACATGAAATCGGGCGGCTATCCGACGCGTGCGGAACTCGACGCCGCCTCGGGCGGGAGGCCGCTCTTCATCCTGCGCACGGATGGGCATCTCGGCCTCGCCAACTCGGCCGCCTTCGCCGCTCTCGGCATCGGCCCCGACGCCGCCGACCCGCCCTTCGGACGCTTCGACCGACACCCGACGACAGGCGCCTTCACGGGCCTCGTGCGCGAGACGGCGGCGCACCTCTTCCTCACCGCCTTCCATGCCCAGGACACCGAGGGCGACATCGCCCGCGGCATAGAGGCGGTGCACGCCGAGTGCCTGCGCCACGGCATCACCTCGGTCTACAACAGCCTCACGCCGTCGAAGGCGATCCGCGCCTACCAGGCGATGAAAGCCGAGGGTCGGCTCACCGTCCGGACCGGGATCATCGTGTCGGGGCGGGAGGAGGGCTTGGTCGAGGCCTTCATTGCCGCCGGCATACGCTCTGGCTTCGGTGACGAGACGTTGCGCGTCATCGGCGTCGAATGGTGCCCCGACTGTTCCACCTCCGGCCGCACCGCCGCCTACTGGGAGCCCTATGTCGGCACCCCGGTCGAGGGAGAGCCCGTGCCGAATACCGGCATGCTGCTCTACGATGCCGAGGACCTCGCCGCGCGCGCCACCGCCGCGCACAAGGCAGGTCTGCTCGTGATGATCGAGGGGGTGGGGGACCGGGGCATTGATTTCGCCCTCGATGCGATCGAGGCGGCTCTTGCGGCGCATCCGGTGGCCGACCATCGCATGCGCGTTGAGCATTGTTGCTACGTCACGCCCCCGGTCCGGGAGCGGATCAAGCGGCTCGGCGTGGTGGACAGCTCCGCCACCGGCTTCATGTGGGAGCTCGGCGACGCCTATATCGCAAACCGCGGCCAGGCGGCGATGCGCCACATGTGGCCGCACCGGACGCTGATCGACCACGGGATCCCCGCTCCCGGCCACAGCGACTTCGCCGTCTGCTCGATGAATCCGTGGACGGCGATCCACGCCCTCGTCAATCGCGAGACCGACACCGGCGGCGACCTCTGCCGCGACGAGGCGATCACGGTCGCCGAGGCGCTCGCCGCCTACACGACGCTCGGCGCCTGGTCGGGCCGCGAGGAGGCCTCGAAGGGGTCGCTCACGGTCGGGCGTCTGGCCGATCTCGCCGTGCTCGACCGCGACCCTTTCGCGATCGACCCCCGGGGGCTGAAGGACGTACGGACGCTCGCCACCTTCGTCGGCGGCGTTCGCCGCTTCACGGCCTGAGCCTTCGCCCCGGCAGCTTACCCGCGCGCCCGACGCCCCGCCGGCAGGCCATCACATCGCCAGCCGGGCTTGATCTGGCGCAATGAGGGCGCAGACGGAAGAACGCATGCTCGCGCGCCATGGACGCGCGCATCCCTTGGGAGGAGCTGATCGCTCGCTGGGACGGCCAGGTCCCGCGCTACACGAGCTACCCCACGGCCGTGTCGTTCCACTCCGGCGTCGATGCCAGAACGGTCGAGACTTGGCTTGGGAAGGTCGATCCCGCCGCGCCCGTTTCGCTCTACCTGCACGTCCCGTTCTGTCGCCGCATGTGCTGGTACTGCGGCTGCCACACGGTCGTCGCCAACGGTGCCGCCCCGGTCGAGGCCTATGCGCGTGACCTCGCCGCGGAGCTTCGCCTCATCGCCGCGCGCCTTCCGGGCCGGATCCGGCTTGCGCGCGTCCATTGGGGTGGCGGCACGCCGTCCATCCTCGGGCCCATCCTGTGGCGGCGGCTCGACGAGGCGATCCGGACAGAGTTCGACATCGACCCTCAGGCGGAGATCGCGGTGGAGCTCGATCCGCGCACGCTGACCCAGCCGATGGTCAACGCGCTCGCCGCTTCCGGCGTCACGCGCGCCTCGCTCGGGGTTCAGGATTTCGACCCGCGGGTGCAGCAGGCGGTCAACCGGATCCAGCCCTTCGCGATGGTGGCCGAGGCGGTGTCGCGGCTGCGCGGCGCGCGGATCGAGGCGCTCAACCTCGACCTGATGTACGGCCTGCCATACCAGGACGAGCTCTCGGTCGCGCGCACCGCGCGCGAGGCGCTCAAGCTCGCGCCCGACCGGATCGCCCTGTTCGGCTACGCGCATGTGCCCTGGATGAAGCGGCACCAGCGGCTGATCGACCAAGACGCGCTGCCCAACGCGGTCTCGCGCCTTGCCCAGTTCCGCGCCGCATCGAGCGTGTTTGCCGCCGCCGGCTACGTGGCGATCGGGCTCGACCATTTCGCCAAGGCCGACGATCCGCTCGCGCGTGCCCAGGGCGAAGGGCGGCTGCGCCGCAATTTCCAGGGCTATACCGACGACACCGCTCCCGTGCTGCTCGGCGTCGGCGCTTCGGCGATCAGCGCGCTGGCGGACGGGTTCGCCCAGAACGCCGCCGCCGTGCCCGACTGGCGCGCTGCCGTGCTCGCGGGCAGGCTTGCGGTGGCCCGCGGCGTGGTCCCGACGGAGGACGACCGGCTTCGCGCCGCGCTGATCGAGCGGCTGATGTGTGACCTCGCGCTCGATATCGGCGCGGTGTGCCGGGGGCGGGGGGCACAGCCGCAGCGCTTCGCCGAGGCGCTGCCGCGGCTCGATGCCATGGCGGCCGACGGGCTCATCGTGCGCGAGGGCTGGCGCATCACCGTCACGCCCGTGGGGCGGCTGTTCCTGCGCACGATCGCCGCCGTGTTCGACGCGCGGCTCGATCGCACGGTCGGCCGGCACGCCCGCGCCGTCTAGACCGGGGCCCTCTTCGGGAGCAGCCTCCGCGCGTGCGCGCGGATGGGGCGGGCGAGGGGGCATGGTGATCAGCTTGGGCGGCAGCGCGGCCGAGGCGGACAGCGCTGCCCTCCCCGATCCACGAGGAAGCGCCGCCGATCGCGGTTGCGTTCGGCCGACGCGTCGCCGCCGCACGCCTGATGCACCGACCACCCCGTCGCCTCGGAGGCAACCCCATGAGCACCTTCCCGGAGAAGCCGCTGATCGGATTCGCGCACGTCGCCTACCGCTTCGGCGAGCGCTTCCGGCTTCGCGGCACAGGTCTTCCCTTCGTGACTTTCGAGACGCACGAGGCGCTCGCCGAGGGAATCGGCGCGCTCGACGTGCTCGTCGTCTCGGGCCTGTGGCGCAACGATCTCGCGCCGGCCGCGAAGAAGCTTCGATTCATCCAGTCGATCAGCGCCGGCGTGGACCAGTATGACCGCGCCGTGCTCGCCGCGCACGGCATACGGCTCGCCTCGGCACAGGGAGCGAACGCCCGCGCCGTCTCCGACCACGCAATGGCGCTGATCCTCGCTCTGTTCCGACGCCTGCCTGAGGCCCGCGACAACCAGGCCAGGCGGTTCTGGCGCGGCATGATCGGCGACCTTTCCCGCCGCGAGGACGAGCTCGGCGGCAAGACGCTGCTCGTCGTGGGGCTCGGGCGCATCGGCGGGCGGCTCGCGCGGCTCGCGAGGGCCTTCGAGATGACGGTGCTCGGCATCCGCGGCAACCCGGCGGCAGGCGGGGAGGGGGCGGACGAGGTGCACGGGCTCGAGGCCCTGCCTGTGCTCCTGCCGCGGGCGGATGTGGTCGCGCTCACCTGCCCGCTGACGCCGCAGACGACGGGGCTGATCGGCGCGGACGCGTTCGCGCGCATGAAGCCGGGCGCGATCCTCGTCAATGTCGCACGCGGCAAGGTGGTGGATACGGCGGCGCTGATCGCGGCGCTGGGCGAGGGCCGGCTCGCGGCGGCGGCGCTCGACGTGACGGACCCGGAGCCGCTTCCCCCTGACAACCCGCTCTGGTCGATGCCGAACGTGCTGATCACGCCGCATACGGGCGGCGAGACGCGTGCGTACGAGGACAACGTGATCGACCTCCTGCTCGAGAACATCGGCCGGCTGCAGCGCGGCGAGCCGAGGCTTCAGAACGAGGTCGTCTGAGCCGCGGCGTGGGCCGCGCCGGGCGATCGTAACGCCCTCGTGCCGATTGATCTCGATCAAGGCGCTGGCCGGTTGAGAAACTCAATATCTTCATGAGTTAGAATACATGAAGGTGGGTCCGTGAGGCGCCGGGAGGGTGGGCAGTGATGGATACGTCGTCTTTGAGGCTCGGGCGGAGGGCGCTCCTTGCGTCCGGCGGGGCGCTTGCGGCGGTTGGGGCCTCCCTTCCCGCACGGGCTCGGGTGGGCACGCGCGCGCGGATCGTCATCCTCGGCGCGGGCGCAGCCGGACTCGCCGCCGCCGCGCGCCTCTCGCAGCGGCTGGAGGGCGCGGAGATCACCCTCGTCGATTCGCGCAGGGAACACCTCTATCAGCCGGGATTTACGCTGGTCGCTGCGGGCCTCAGACGCCCCGACTACGTTGTCGGGCGCACGGCCGACTACATTCCCCCCGACGTGCGGTGGATCGAGGAACGCGCCGCCGTGATCGACCCCGACGCGCGCCGCGTCACCACCGCGTCGGGCCAACTGGTCCACTACGATTTCCTGATCGTGGCCACCGGGCTCGAGCTCGACTACGCGGCGATCGAGGGGATGGACGTGTCGCGAAGCGGCCGCGACGGGCTCGGCTCCGTCTATGCGGGGCCGGAGGCGGCGGCGGCGACGTGGCGGGCGATGTCGGAGTTCGCCGACCGGGGCGGCGTGGCGCTGTTCGGCCGCCCCTCGACGGAGATGAAATGCGCCGGAGCGCCCATCAAATACGCGTTCCTGACCGACGACACGCTGCGACGCCGCGGCAACCGAGGCAGGGCGGAGCTCGTCTACAACAGCCACAACCGGGTTCTGTTCAGCGTGCCGATCGTGTCGGAGAAGGTGCGCATGCTGTTTCGCGACCGTGCCATCCGCGTCAATCACGAGCACGAGCTCGCCGCGATCGATCTCGGCGCGAAGATCGCCACCTACAGAACGCCGACCGGGCTCGTGCCGATGAAGTACGACTTCATCAACGTCGTGCCGCCGATGCGCGCGCCCGAGGTGGTCCGCCGCTCGCCGCTGGCCTGGCAGTCAGGCCCCTTCGCGGCCGATAGCTGGGTGGAGGTCGACCGCGCCACGCTGCGCCACCGACGCTACCGCGAGGTGTTCGCGGTGGGCGACGTCGCCGGCGTGCCGAAAGGCAAGACAGCCGCCTCCGTGAAGTGGCAGGTGCCGGTGGCGGTCGATCATCTCGTCGCCGATATCGCGGGCACCACCAGCGCCGAGGCCTATAACGGCTACACGTCCTGCCCGCTGATCACCCGTGTCGGGCGGGCGATGCTCGTCGAGTTCGACTATGACGACAATCTCGTTCCGTCTTTTCCCGGCGTGATCGCCCCGCTCGAGGAGCTCTGGGTGACGTGGATGATGAAGGAGGTCGGGCTGAAGCCGACCTACCTCGCGATGCTGCGTGGCCTGGCCTGAGGGAGGGGTCGATGAAAGACTTCGACATCGGAACGCTCGTCGCGGTGTTGCGGGAGTTGCTGGGCCCGTGGCTCTGGGTCTCGCTCGGTGTGGCGGCCGTCGCGGCGGTGGCTTTCCTCTACGTCGTTGTGCGTGACCGCGGGGTCGTGCCGTCGCGTCTTGTCTGGTCGGAGGTCGTGGCCATCGGCGGCGGTGTCGCTGCGGTGCTGATCACGCAGCGGGTGACGCATTCGGGCTTCTCGGATCTCGGCGGCCCGATCGATTGGGTGCTCGTGGCGGCGCTCTTCATCGCTGGGGCGGTCGGCACGCTGATCGCTGCGTATGCTGCCTTTGGCCTGATGTCCGGCGGGAGCCGACGGCGCACCGTGCACGCGGCGACGCCGCGGGCAGACGGCTACGCACCGCTGGCGCGGCAAGCCTCTCCGAGGCTGTGAACGCAGCGACGGCTGAAGACCGTCTGCACAGCGTGCGCCCCTCGGGCCGGCTTCCACAGCGGTCGGCGCCGCCTCTCCTCACCCAGGCCAGCGGGAGAGCGAAGCATCGGTGCCTCGGGCGGTCCAACAGCAGGGTTCAGTTGCGCACCGTTTCTGCGCTATGCTTGATGCGAAGCAAGGCGGTCGATCCGTCCCAGCGGTGCAGCCGCCGCACGCAGAGAGGTGCGCGATGGCTCTGGACGATGCCCATGTCGAGACGACGGCCCGCGAAAGCGCCCGGGCCGTGCCGCGCTACAGCCGGCGGCTGTCGGACAAGATCCTGATCGCCTTCCACCATGCCTGCGACCAGGGAGATTTCGAGGTCGCCGAGCAGCTCCTCCACATCCTCGAGATGATGCTGACGCGCCGCCCGCTCTCGCCCGATGGGAACCGGCGCAAGAACATGGAGAGCTTGGTCGCCGCGCACGAACGGCTTTGGCACCTCCGCCACCCCGAAGCACGGGAGGACTAGCAGCCTGTCGGATTCCCGGGGTGCCTGGAATGGGGGCCTCTGCGGTGCATGACGCAGTTCATTCCGTTCAGCCGCGACCAGGCCTTCTTGTTGCCGCCGGATGCCAGGGACTGGCTTCCGGCCGATGATGTGGCGCATTTCGTGGTGGCGGCGGTGGAGCGGGTGCCGCTTGGCGCCTTCGCGGTGCGTCCGATCCCCGGCGGCAAGCCGCAGAGTATCATCCGCGCCTGCTGCTGGCGCTGCTGATCTACGCCTACGCCAACGGCATCTTCTCCTCGTGCCGGATCGAGCGGGCGACCTATCGCGACCTCGGCGTGCGCTACGTGGCGGCGAACCTGCACCCCGACCACGACACCATCGCTGCCTTCCGTCGCGCCAACCGCGCTGCCTTCGAGGCGGCCTTCCTGCAGGTGTTGCTGCTGGCCCGCGAGAGCGGCCTGCTTCGCCTCGGCACGGTGGCGATCGACGGCACCAAGATCGACGCCAACGCCTCCAAGATCCGCTCGGTGCGCTACGACCGGGCGAAGGACCTGCGCGCCAGGCTCGCCGCCGACATCGCCGAGCTGACCGCCCGCGCCGAAGCGGCCGATGCCGAGGATCAGCCCGACCCGCAGGCGCTGCCCGCCGAGATCGCAAGGCGCGAGGCGCTGAAGGCCAAGCTGGATGCCGCCTGCGCCCGGCTGGAGGGAGCAGGCCCGCGCCGAGGCCGAGGCGAAGCAGGCCGCCGACGACGCCAAGACCGGCCGGCGCGGCCGTCCGCCCAAGCCGCCAGAGGACGACCCGCCGCCGACGCGGCAATCCAACCTCACCGATCCCGACAGCGCGCTGATGCGCCGCTCCGACGCGCATGAATACCGCCAGGCCTACAACGCCCGAGGCCCAGGTCTGCGCCGAGGGGTCGCAGTTGATCCTCGCCACCAACCTCACTGCCTGCCCCTCCGATGCGCCGAGCTTCGCCGCGACCATCCTCGGCATGAAGGACGGCATCGGCCTGCCGACGACCGTCATCGCTGATGCCGGCTTCGCCTCCGCCGAGGCTGTTGCCGCCCTGGAGGCAAAGGGGATCGAGCCGCTGGTCGCCATCGGCCGCACCCAGCCGCACCGGCCCTACGACGTCCGCCCCCCGCCCGATCCGAAGCCGCCCCGCCGTATCAGCGAACCCTGGCGTCTGAAGATGCAGGCCAAGCTGGAGACCGAAGATGCCAAAGCCCGCTACGCCCGCCACACGCAGACCGTCGAACCCGTCTTCGGCATCATCAAGGCCGCCATCGGTTTCACCCGCTTCCGCCTCCGCAGCATCGCCAACGCCGCCGCCGAGTGGACCCTGATCGCTCTCGCCTACACCTGCCGCAGGCTCCATCGCCTGCAGCAGCCATGACCTCCCCACCCGACAGACCAAAACATACGCCGCAGACCCAAACCCGACAGGCTGCTAGTGGAGTGATTCCAGCGAAGGTTTCCCGCGCTGGTGCGTGCCGATGATGGTGTTGGCGGGCGCGGTCCAGCGGAAGGGCTTCGGGTCGGCGTTGTGGGCATTGAGATAGGCGCGGATGGCCTGGTTCAGCTCGATGACGGAGCGGAAGACGCCGCGGTTCAGGCGACGCTTTGTCAGCGTGGCGAACAAGCCCTCG